>Ga0307379_10000642_pt1 | contig 57716 bp, 39 predicted proteins | sample UN2MG_FD_202237 | JGI IMG/M metagenome (GOLD analysis project Ga0307379, IMG submission 202237) | Soil microbial communities from Risofladan, Vaasa, Finland - UN-2 | ecosystem: Environmental > Terrestrial > Soil > Coastal area > Acid sulfate soil | place: Finland: Risofladan, Vaasa | collected... | reverse complement strand
GACAGATGTTACGGAACCGTAAGCATCGATAACTCATTACACGGCCAAAGGTTGTTTGAAAAAACAAAAGATGAAAAAAGAGGAAACATATTACTTGACAGCAGGCAGCCTTTCATGAATAGGGTGCCTTCGATAAAACCTTCTCAAGCTTACACAATTCAGACATGGGTGGTTGCCTGAACATTTTTGCGGCAGCGTGAGTTCCCGGGCCATGGATTCCGCCAAAAATCACGATTTTTTGAGGCCCAGCTCCAAAACGAGGTAATACTGTAATGAGAAGATAATCTGTTTCTACTTCACCAGCTTTCTTACAAGGAGAAATTGATGATTTACTCCTAAAGTCTTTAAGAGCATAAGACCTAAATTTCCAATCAACACCATATTGCCTTCGATATTCAACCGAAGCATCGACGGCCATATACAAATTCCACCGCAAAGGAATCTGCCACCGATTACGAAATCTTTTTATGTTTAAACATGAAATTACTGAACTCGAGTAAGGATTGCCTAGAATGGCCCTTGCAGAAAAATTTGATGCCTGACTGCCAAATATTATAACACTATCATCTGGACGTACATTAGGGAAACCATTCACCTCTCTAATTGAATATTGTTTGTAGAACGCATTGATATAAGCTGCGCAACATTCCGCCTCTATCGGATAAGCTGGTTCATTATCCTTGAGAGGTCTGAAAGGATGGTTTCTTGCAGGTGACAGTGATGCACTGTGGCTAGAACCTGTTGCGAAAAGCCTCTTTAGAAGCTGGAAATCAGCCTCATTATTCTTCTCCCAAGTATAATCCAAATAGGATTTTATTGAGGCAGAGGTTCCTGCGCCAGCAAAAAACAAACAAAACGCTTTTGCAGACTTTCGAATTAGTGCTCTTCTGGTCCAACCTTTCTTTCGCAATGCAATGTCTTGGCGATCAACAAGGTCTCCGGGCCTTCCGCCGAATTCCTCTACTATTTCACGTGGTATGATGATCCGACCATCTTTCGTAACAGTAATATCCTTTCCGCTCATATATAATCCTCTGAATTTAGTGCCGTAAATCCGGTGACACCTTACTTTTTTCTCCCTTTCATTGATGCCCTTTCGTATATCTCACATAGGGCTCTCCCGACCGATGCGTCAAGACTGGCTCGTTCGGCATCCATTTGCTTTAATTGAGCACAAGGAAGGCTACTTGTCACGGATTTTCCGGGTGAACTAAAAGTATTTGTAGGGTAGGCCTCCCTTGGGGATGCCTGACGGTATTGGCCCAACGATCAATCATGGTGGGGCAAGTTCCCCTACTGTCGATTTTCTCGAATTCTCTATACCTCGGCTGGTCAATAGACTGCGGGGCAGAGGCTGTTCAGGTATTCTTCGAGATTTGTGTATCCGTCGTTGTCTTTGTCGCCGTTTCTGTCTTCGGGATTTTGCGGATCGAGCTTGTTTTTCTTCTCCCACGCATCCGGCATGCCGTCACGGTCGGTGTCTTTTGGGGCCGGGGTGCTTTTTAGAGATGGCCATCCGCCCACTTCGTCCTGGGAATCGAGCAGTTTGCCCTTCCGCTTCCTGACGTCGCTTATGACTCGCTTATCGACGGCATCGCGTTTCATGGACGCGCCTGCATGTGCCAGGACCAGTTCGTAGGCCTGTTTGGCCGGCTGTGTCGCCGGGGCGTCGGCGCCGAGGTCTCGCGCATCGGCCTTCCAATCGTCCAGCGTTCCGGCGTATTTATAGCCCGAGTCGGGGCCGAGCCAGCGTTCGAAATCCAGCGTAGCGTAGTTATCGCGCGTCCAGTCGTCCTGGCCCTCGAAGATGTTGCCCGCCATAAAACCACGGGCGGCGTGGGGCAGCCCACCCTTCATCGCAATCGGCTTTCTGCGCGGGTTCGTCTCCGGGCCGGGACGCCAGTAGTTGTTCAGGGCGTTGATGAAATGGTCGCAGAAATTGGCCGTGGCGTTCCAGTTGTAGACGACGTTGTTGCGGAAATCGACAATGGTCAGCGCATCGCACGGATCGGCGCTGCCGAGCGTCGGGTGCCGGTCGCGGCAGGTGCTAAAGAGATTGTGGTGCAGACTGATCGGCCCATCCGGCTCGCGGTAGGAAGCGCACATCGCGTGCTTGCCTTTCGGATGGATGCTGTCATTGAGCGCCTCGCTGAGGATGGACCATTGGATGGTAAAATTGCTGCCGGCACGGAAATCGTGGGTCCCGTCGATTGCCCAGCTCAGCGAAAGGTGGTCCAGAATCATGTCCGCGAAATCGTTGGTGCTCAGGGTGTCGGGGCCGCTCGGTTCTTTGTTCTTGTCGCCCAGTCGGACCCGGATATAGCGGATAATTACATCGTGGCAGTCACTCACGTCGAGGGTATGATCGCGCAGCGTGATGCCGTCGCCGGGGGCGGTCTGCCCGGCAATGCTTAGAAAAGATTTACTGATTTGAAGCTTGGACTTAAGCTGGATGGTGCCGGAGATATCGAAGACGATTGTGCGTGGGCCGCCGGTCGATTCGATTCCGTGCCGGAGCGAGCCGATCCCTTCGTCTTCGAGGTTAGTAACATGATAAACATCGCCCCCACGCCCCCCTTTGGCGAATCGACCGAAACCTTCAGCGCCGGGAAACGCCAACTGGCCCTTACCGTCCTGTCCGCCGAAGACAGACGCTATCGGCACTAAAAGACTCAATATTACAATAATAGCTGCACATGTTGCGATAGATTTATTCATCTATGTTCCCTTTCATTTTGTCGCTGTCATAATCCGAGATATTCCACAGGGCAAGCCAGAACCACGCGAAAACCGTAGCTATAGAACCTGCCGGCCGGCGTACCGCCGCCACGATTCGCCGAGCGGCAGTGCGTGGGGTAGAGCCCCCAGGAACCGCCCCGGCAGATACGGTAGATTTTGTCGCCGGAATCGCTGTTTACCGGATCCGCCTGCGGACTGCGGCTATAGTAATCGGGCGCATAGAAGTCCACGCACCACTCCCAAACGTTGCCGGACATGTCATAGAGGCCAAGCTCGTTCGGACGCTTTGTTCCTACCGGATGCGTTTGGTCGGCGCTGCATGGATAATGCCATGCCACTTCTTCCGGATCATTCGAGCCCGGATACTTGAAGTTGCGGCTTTTGGTACCGCCCCGTGCTGCGTATTCCCACTCGGCTTCGGTCGGCAGGCGATACACATATCCGTCCGGCAGCCGGGACGCTTTACGCTCGCGCTGCGTCAATTTACGGCAGAACTCGGCAACCTCGTCCCAGGAAACCATCTCGACAGGAAGATCTTCGCCTTTGTATTTGCTCGGGTCCGTCCCCATCAGGGCGAGCCACTGCGCCTGAGTAATTTCACAGGTCCCCATCCAGTAGCCGTGACTAATCTTCACCTGGTGAACCGGTTTCTCATCGTTCGGCCCCGATTCGGCCGAGCCCATCCGGAACGTGCCGGCCTTCACATAGACGCACCCGATGCCGAGGTCAGGAATAATTCGATTCTGTTTCGGCGTCTGGCTGGTCGCCGGGGGAGCGTTGGGCTCATCGGCAGGTTTAGCCTGTGCGAACGACACAAAGTTGAGATTAGACAGGAATAAAACGACAAGAATAACCCGGCGCATCTTTTTTGCCCAATAGACCAATGTTCAATAAATCAAATGACAGAGACTAAATCGGACTTCCAGCATGTGCCGTCCGGAAATCCATGCAAACCGGTTGACCAAAAGAAAAAATAAGCGCAAATCGCCGCCTGTGCTGCGAGGGTATATCAGGCTTCGATCTTCTCGATTACCACCTGTAGATATTTCTGGCGGTGGCCTATGCGTCTTTTGCTGTTTTTTCGCTTGCGGAATTGCATCGGAAAGAGCTTTTTGGCCTTGATAACGGCCTCTTCGGCGGTGGTTTTGAATGAGGCAATCACCTTCGCACCTTCGATGAAGGGCGTGCCGATTTTGACTTCTTCGCCGTCGCTTATAAGCAAAACCTTATCCAGCTCGATGGTCTTGGCATCGGGCGAAATATCCGTCAGATCAATATTCACACAATCGCCTTCGGCGACCTTATATTGCTTTGAGCCTTGTTCAATGACTGCATACATTTGTAAAAAACTCCAGGTTTCTATACTCTCAAAAATTCAAATCGAGGGTATATTCTACACATTCAGCCTTTTTTGTAAAGCGAATTATTGTATATTTTTGTATTCTATTGCCGAATATGAAGTTGGAATTCCGGTTAACGGTATTTTTCAGGAGCGATTTGATGCAGATAGCGATGATACAGGACAAAATCGTGCCGGCAAAGGAGCTCGAACCGGTCTATTTTGACCGCGGGATGTTCTTCGGCGATGGCGTTTATGAGGTAATGCGGAGCTATAACGGCAAGATTTTCGCCCTTGATAAGCATTTGCAGAGATTCGCCGGCAGTATGTCGGCGATTGAAATAGCCGGCGTGGACATCGAGCTTATACGTTTCCGGATTCTCAAGGCCTTTGAAGCCGCCGGTATTACCAACGCCAAGATATATTTTCACATTACCCGTGGTTCGGAGCCAAGAGACCGCATCTGGAAAGCCGACCTGAAGCCGAATTTCTTCCTGACCGTCTCGGAGCTGTCCGACAACACCGAAGAAAAGACACAGGGCATAGCAGTCTCGACCCATCCCGACTGGCGATGGAAACGGTGCGACATCAAATCCCTCAACCTGCTGGCGAACGTCCTGGCCAGCAACGATGCCGCCCGGAAGGGCTGCGATGAGGCGATTCTTGTCGACGAGACCGGCCTGATAACCGAAGGGGCAGGCTCGGCATTTTTCGCCGTCCAGGGGCAGACTTTGCAGACCACCCCGCTGACCGCAAATATTCTGCCGTCCATTACCCGCGATTTTGCCATTAAAGCCGGCAGCAACATCGGACTGGAAGTAATCGAAAAATCGCTCACGCCCCGTCAGGCGGCGGATTCGGACGAGCTTTTCATCGCCGTGACCACGCGGGATATTGTGCCGGTAGTAAAATTCGACGAGACAACCATCGGTGACGGCAAGCCCGGCAAGCAAACAAACTTGCTCGCCCACGAATTTCTTTCGTTTACGGTGTAATGCTCTTACCAATCCGGCAACAAAAAAGCAAATAATATCGGGGCCCATACCGAATCAACCAGTACAGGCCCCGAATTGATTTTTATCGTGATTGTCATGAAATCCGTTTACTCTTCAGCAGCATCTCTCGGTCTGTACAATCGGATGTCGTCGAAGAACATCTTGCCCGAACCGCCGGGGATTGTCGCGTTGCCCCTGGTGCCCAGGCCAATCGCGATCCAGTCAACGTTTGTCAGAACTATGCCCTGATCGGCAAAAGCCTTCAGCGGGATGACCCACTCGGTCCATGTGTCGATCGTTGCTGCGGCCGGATCATCATGTACCACTACGGCAGTTGCTCCGGCGCTGTTGTACACAGCCACATAAAGCGGCTCAGCGGCGTTCGTGGTCTCGCCTCTGAACCACATCGATAATTCCTTGACTTCGTTTTTAGTCCAGTCACGTAGTTCAGTCAACGTCAGCTTAGCCTCTGAATACTTGTTGAAGCCCTGCTTATTGTTGTCGTACCAGTACGGCATCGACTGGTTGCCACCGTAAACGATACTTTCCTCGGTATAAGAGCCGGTGGTGTCGTCACCTACCATAGAACCGCTGCCGTTACCGGGGACATAAGGTTCCACACCCGGCGTGCCGGCGCCAAGCCCATCATTCCATGCAAACCATATCTGGTTGTCGCCCACATTGTAATCCTCGAAGTCATCCACGAGAAGGTAATCAGGCACAGTGAACTTCCAGATCGTTCCGGCTGTCACGGTTCCGTCGTCTGCAATCTCATCTACTCGCCAGTAGTAGTCTCCGCCGCCGAACTCGACCATACCAGCAACAGACAAGCTGGTCTGGGCCTGATTGCCCTGAAACTCGGGTGAGTCAGCGGTAGCATTGGCGACCGCGTCATATTCGGTGCCGAAGTAGACATCGTGCCGGGATGCGCCTTCTCCTGCAGACCAACTCAGCGTCTCCGCCATAGTCAGGGTCGCCACGGAACCATTGCCGGGGCTGGGTGCGCCTGCCTTAAGCGGGTCCTCGCCCTTGGTCATGATCTCGTTGACCTGTTCAGCAGTAATCGCGTGGTTGAACAGCCTGACATCATCCAGGAGGCCATCGTGAAATCTAAAGTTGCCGGCGGGTCGTCCCAATCGGATCACAGCCAGGTCCACTACGTTGCCGGTGTGTGCCTGGAAGTCAACTTGTAAGCCGTTGAAATACAACCTGCAACCATCTGTCTGATCCCACGTTACTGCCACGTGGTTCCAGCCGGTGCCAGCAAGCATAGGGCCGTCCAGACTGACGTTAGTGGTTCCTCTCATCCAGAAGCCCAACGCGCCGGTACCTTGATTGTGGATATGAATCTCATTCTGATCGCCAAAACCATCGCCGCCCGTCTCGGTTCCATACCAGAACATACCTTCAGCGTATGCGTCGCCGGTCCCGGCCTGATCGGTGTTGACCCACATAGCGACAGAACCGCTGGCCGTGGTGACTATGCGCGGCGGCAGTTCCACGTGTCCCTGGTTGTCACCGAGAAACTCCAGCGCCAGGTTGAACTGACCGGGAACCCAACGAGCCTTGTCAACAATTGTTCCGTGATTACCGTGGCCCGAAAAGTCGATCACTCTGTTACCTGTGCCGACCTCGAACTTCCACCAGCCAACAAGATTAGGATCGGTAATGGGTATATCAGGCATTGTTTTGAAACTCCAGACATCACCTGTGTATGTATTCTGGGCTTGGTTGAGTTCATCGACTCGCCAATAATACGTTTTCTCTTTTTCAAGCGGCCCTGGGCTGAAGGTTGCAAATATCTGCTGCTGCCCCCCCTCGGTGGCATTCGCCACGGTGTCATAATCGTCGCCGAAGTACACGGTATGCAATACCACAGTATAACCGGGCGTCCAGGTCAGAGTCAGGTTTTCCGGGTCTATAAATTTTCTACCGTCACTGGGAACAGGTTCATAGGCCTTCTTGGAAGGAACCGTGAAGCTCCAGACATCGCCCTTCCATGGACTATTCGGGTCCGCATCATTGACCTCATCGATTCTCCAATAATAAGTAGTGCCCGAGACGAGGCCGTCCGGATAAGCATATCCGGTAAAGCCGGCGACAAAATACAGTGGTTCCAGGGGCTGATTACCTTGGAATACTTCCGAATCTGTCGTAGCATCATTGACATCGTCAAAATTGTCGCCCAGATACACATCGTGCGTGACGGCAGAAGCTCCCGGCGACCAGCTAAGACTCACCCACGTTTCGACAAGCATGGCGTCGTCCTCCGGACCAGGGTTGGAGGCCTTCTCAGCAACGCCCATCACATCGGCGAAGCTGGTTCCGAAACGGATTTCATCGGTGACTGAGTTGGTGCCATCACACAGTGCGATCTGATTAAAGGCCGACTGGTCAAAATCCAGATTCGTGATCGATGCGATAGCCGTCGCCTCCGCCGGTTCGGTGGACAGATCGGTGACGTTGAAGAGGAAATACTCATCGGGCGTGCCATTGGGCTTCCAATTGATTTTGCCAACAATCAGACTAACCGCTGTTGTCGGGTCTGGTGTATATAAAACGCCCGATTCAATGGTTACGTCAACACTGTTATTGAAGGCAACCGCGCTGATGGGGCCATCGGAAGGACTGTGGATCGAGAACCCAAAACCACTACCGGGGGCGGACATCGTATAGAGATCCGTATGATTGAGCGGCTGCGTTGCGAAAATGAACATCGCACCTCGATTGGCGGCAGGTCCCGCAAAGAGTTGGCTAAACCAGATCGTCGTGTTGTCGCGTGTGAGAGCGGCCTGCGATGCGGCGGATATCGTTCGGTGTGCTTCAGTTCTGCCTGCACTGCCAAATCGGGACAGGGCGCTACCGGCCACGGGCAGTGTTGAGAATGACAGACCCGAGTCGTCGTTGAGAGGTTTTTGGTCTGCAAATTCTGTTAACCCGACGTAATAATCCCTGCCGTGGGACTTCGTTGCGACCCAGGGACCGTCAAAACCGGTTCCGCCGTTCAGGGTATCCAGTAGTCCAGCCTCGTAAATAAATTGTTCCTCAACAACGAGAGCCGCATTGGCCGACGCGGCTGTGAGGACAAGCATTGCCATCACCACGACGGCGAGGGTCAATACAGTTTTGTTTCTTGTAATCATAATAGCTCTCCTCCAAAAAAGGTTAGTACGACACGGCCGACAATGGTCATTTCTTTATAATTCGTTTTGTCCATATATGCGGCGGATAGTATCTCTGCTGTTGTGCTTGTTGCCTCCTTCGCTTTATAGTCGGAAAATTATAATGATTCACAAATTCCAACAATCCTGTTTATACCATATAGATCGCCTTCGCGTCAAGAAAAATCCTTGTTTAAGCTGATTTTATCTTGTGAATTATTTCCCGGTTAATTTTTCGCTAAGCCGGCAGTCTTTTTCTCTTCATACAGGGACGAAATTGTGTATTATACTTGCGTGGCTGATATTGGGTATGACGGATTGCGATAAGGTTCGGGAATATCCGATGTTGAAAATGACTTTGTTTAATTAGAGGCATGCAATGAAGCGTTTTATTATCCCTGTATTATTTTGTTTGTTCATTGCCGGCATGTCAGGGTGTACGAAGCCTGTGGAAATCATCGCACACCGCGGCGCATCGTACATGGCTCCGGAAAATACCTTAGCCTCGGTTAAGCTTGGCTGGGAAAAAGATGCCGATGTGGAAGTAGACGTCTATCTGACAAAGGACAATCGCATCGTCGTCATCCACGACAAGACCACAAAGCGCACAGCCGTGACGGATGTGAATGTTGCCGAGTCGACCTCCGAAGAGCTCCGCAAGCTCGACGTGGGCAGTTTTAAGGCCGAAGAATACGCTGGCGAGCAAATCCCTTTCCTTGCCGACATTGTCAAAACAATCCCACGCGGGCGAAAACTCTACGTCGAAATCAAATGCGGAAAAGAGATTCTGCCCTATCTCAAGAAGCTTCTGGCAGAGAGCGGTAAAATGTCCCGCATCGTCATTATCGCATTCGACCTGGAAACCGCGGTGATGTCAAAAGAACTGATCGACGTTCCAACATATTGGCTCAAGGGAACTGAAAAGATCAAGGAGACCGAACAATGGATTCCTCACGATCCGCAGCTTGTTCAAACAGCAAAGAATAAGGGTCTCGACGGACTCGACGTTCATTATGCCGGCGTTACGAAGGAGTTTGTCGATGCCGTCAAAGCTTCGGGCCAGAAGCTTTATGTCTGGACTGTGGACGATCCGGAAGAGGCAAACCGGCTGATAAAACTTGGTGTCGCTGGAATTACGACCAATCGTCCGGGCTGGCTTCGAGAGCAGTTGAAAAATCATACCCCCGGCCGGCAGATTATTGCCGGAAAGTAAATATTGGAATTTTAAGAACAGGAGAAACGACAAGTGGATATGCTGCGAGTCTGGCCGATTGTTTGCGAGTTCGGTATCGGCGCAATATTGTGCATTGTCGGTATCTGGTGCGGATTACGCGGCGGATATATTAGTCTGAAAAACACCGAAGACCGCCGGCTTCTATTGATACTCGTCGGCGGCTATTTCTTCCTGCTGGGCATTATGTGTATCTTTACGTTCCTGTCGCCCAACTGGGCAAACGGAGGATCGCTATGATCGCACAGGCTATCGGCGGAAATCTGGACTACGCAGTAATGATAGGCTATTTCGTTGCCGTGCTGGGATTCGGGTTGTATTTCGGCCGGTATACGACCACGACCAAAGACTTCTTCTTCGGCGGGCAGAGATTTTCATGGTGGCTCATCGCATTTTCGTGTGTCGCCACGGTCGTCGGAAGCTACAGTTTCATTAAGTACAGCGCTGCGGGATTCAGGTACGGCATATCCAGCACGCAATCCTATCTCAACGACTGGTTCTGGATGCCCATCCTGGTACTTGTTTGGCTGCCCATTGTATATTACAACAAAATTACGTCGGTCCCCGAGTACCTGGAATACCGTTTCGACAGGAAGACGCGTATCGCCGCGACGGCAATCATCCTTTTCTACATCGTCGGCTACATCGGCATCAATCTTATCACGCTCGGCCGGACACTGCACACGCTGCTGGGATGGCAGGTAATGACCGGGGCCATCGTCACTGCCGTCGCCGTGGCGTTATACGTTTACATCGGCGGACAAACGGCCGTCATTATGACCGATCTTGTCCAGGGAATTATTCTGCTTGTCGCAGGGCTGGGACTGTTTGCAGTCGCCATCTATCATTTCGGCGGTTTCGGCGATTTCTGGGCCTTGCTGCCGCGCTCGCATAAGTTTGCGTTTTCGGAATTTAGCGCCCCGCCCAAGTTCAGCTTCATCGGCATTTACGTCCAGGACGGGCTGGCCAATACCGGGGCGCTCATGCTGATGCACCAGGGTTTTATCATGCGTTTTCTCTCGCTCAAGAGCGTCAAGGATTCACGCCGGATGGTGGTCTGCTGGATCCTCGTGCTGGCGCCCTTAGCGGCTATCGCCACCAGTTGCGGCGGATGGATCGCCAAAGCGCTGGTCAACAAGGGCGAGCTTGTCACCGAACCGGGCGATTCTTTCGTAACAGCCGCCCATTTTCTGTGCGCGCCGGGAGTTTTCGGTTTTGTGCTGGCCGCCTTGACCGCGGCGCTGATGAGCACCGCCGACTCGCTTATAAACGCTGTCAGTGCGATATTCGTAAACGACATCTGGAGACCTTACATCAAGCCCAACCGTGACGATAAGCACTATCTCCGCGTGGCGAGAATAACCAGCCTGGGGGCGGCCGCCCTGGGGCTGGCCCTGGTTCCCATATTTATGAAAGACACTATTTACGGGGCGCACAGCATGTTTACCGCCGCTGTGACACCGCCTGTCCTGGTGGCAATTTTGTTCGGGATTACATGGAAGCGCTACACACCTGCCGCCGCCTTCGTGACAATTGTCGGCGGAGCGATCCTGATCGGCCTGTCTTTTATCTGGCCCGATGCGCTGGTCGGACCTTTCGATTTCGGAATGGGACCGGACAGCTACAAGTTCATGCGGGCACTGTTCGGTCTGCTGGCGGCCGGCTCGCTGGGCGTGTCCGTAACATGGTTCACAAAACCGAAGTCGGCGGAAAAAATAAAAGGGCTTGTCGCCGGGACCCAACTGGATGCTATGCGTCGTTTCAAGGGCGGGACGCCAAACCGCCGCCCCGGCGAAAAAGTACGACTGATAACCAGGTTCGACCCGAAGCTTGCGGGGCAGAATGTGGTTATCGTTCCCCAATCTGCCCTCGATAAAATGGCCGCCGATCCGGGTGACCTGCTCTACGCCAGCCATATCCGCTGGTGGTATGGGGGGCTGCGATCCGTTCATGTCAAGGCCGGCGAGCCGATCGAATCCGAAGACACAGAGTTGCTGCGTATCAGCCTGGAAGACGCCGCCTCGGCACACTTTACCGAAGGGCAGCAAGTGGTAGTGGAAAAGATTATGTAAAGCGGAATAATACATCGCACCTGAACCTGATAATGAACGAAACTAAAGGAACGCCGGAGCAATGAATCCTGAAAAACTGCTCGATACGACTTTCGATTGCGAATGCGGGCGAAGCCACAAAGTTCCCATCAGGAGTATCATTTATGCCGAGGATGCCCTGGTGCGTCTGCCCGAGGTGCTGGGCTCTCTCGTAAGCGGTCGTCGTATTGTTCTTGTTGCCGACAAGCGGACCCGGGCCATTGCCGGCGAGCGTGCCAAAGAAGCCCTCGAACAAACAGGCTGGTCCGTTCACGATATCATTGTCCCCGACAAAAGTCACGGCGGCCCCGTTTGCAACGAGGCGACTCATGCATGGCTCAATGACCTGATGCCGCCGGCCGATATCGCCCTTGCAGTCGGTACCGGCGTCGTCAACGATCTGACCAAGTGGTCGGCTTTCGATAAGGACATTCCTTATGCCGTCTTTGCTACCGCCGCGACGATGAACGGCTTTACCGCCGCCAATGTCGCTCCCACAATCAAAGGCATCAAGACCCTGATCCGCGCCCGGGCGCCTTTGGCGGTTTTTGCGATTCCATCGATCATCGTCGAGGCCCCTTTCGAGCTGACAGCCTCCGGCCTGGGCGACACCATCGCCAAGCCCGTCAGCACAGCCGACTGGAAATTCAACAATCTGTTCTGCGGCGAATCCTTCTGCCGCTATTGCAGCGAAATCATCAACTCCCTGGAACCGTACTATCTCGACCGGCCCGGGGACATCAGCAACCGCAGGCCCGCCGCCATCGAGGCTTTGTTTAACGCCCTGCTATACTCCGGCATCGCAATGACCGTTATCGGGACTTCGGCGCCGGCTTCGGGCGGCGAGCATCTGTTCAGCCACACGCTTGACATGATGTCCAGCATCGACGGCGCCCTCCACGACCTTCACGGCCGGCAGGTCGGTCTCGGAACAATATTCGCATCGGCTCTCTATGACCGTATCTTCAAAATCGAGAAGCCCGTCTGTCACCCTTATTCTGGCGATATCGACAGCACGTTCTGGGGCCCGCTGGCGGGGAATGTCCATAAGGAATACGAGCAGAAGATACCCATGCTGCGAACAATATGCGAAAAGTTGGCCGACGGCAAAACATGGGGCGTCTTTCTTGCCACCGTGGCGGCACAGGTTCGTTCTCCCGAACAAATCAAGAATTGCCTGAAAACCGCCGGTGCAGCTCATACCTTCGCCGGTATCGGATGCTCCCGCAAGCGTCTGCTCGCCGCCGCCCTGCACATGCACGAGATCCGCAAACGGCCAACAATTATCGACCTTGCCTGGATTCTCGGAATCATGCCGAGAGCCGCCGAAGAAATAATAGATCGCTGGCTTACCGACTAAGCCGACGTGTCGCGACCATCCCCAAAGCCTGCGGCCTTGAGGTTGCCACCCTTCGTAATGTCAAAAAATTTATGCGCCGGGCCGGGTGGCGGCCTCATCCCGATTGTCGTTATCGGGATGGGGATGGCTTTCCCTGGTTAAACACGTATGGGCTTGAAGCCCGCAATTCGAAGGCGAGACGCCTCCTACGCTTGCGGGCTATTGAAGCGTCGGCGGCGGGACCGAGACGCCGTTTTTCTGGGCCAACTGCGTGTCGGAATCATAGGTGCCATAAAACGGCACATTGCCATCCAGCCAGATATACAACCGCCGGAGCTCGCCATCGTCAAGTTTCACGGATTGGCCGTGAACTGCATCGGATAAAATCCCCGTTAAAGGACTGACGTCGGCTCCTATCGAAGCCGGGCGGGTTATAATCGGCTCGATACTGGCCCCGCCCCACTCATACCATCTCACAAATGGTTTCAGGCTCTCATACGATTTGGTAAAGTGTCCCGCCGGCTCGCCGGTCAACACTACCTTGCTCTTGTTCGGACCGAGACCACCATCGTGACATTTAACACAGTTCTTATCCAGAATCGGCTGAACCAGAAATGGAAAACTGAAAGGCAGTGTCCCCTCCGGGCCGGCCTTTAGTCGGGAAGGCTCGCGCCGCATGGCAAGGGGGCGGGTCTTTTGGGTTGTCACGGCCTGGTTGCGGGGCTCGTGACATCCCACGCATCCCATCCGTTCGCCCGGCTGTAAATACGCGACCGAACGCATGGATTGGACCGCCCTGCCGTTTTCATCCACAGCCTGAAAATATAAAGGCTTTCTCGCCGGGGCGCGGAAATAAGCTGAGCCGTCCGCCTCGACCGGAACCGTCCCAAGAAGCATCCGTGCGCTCTCGGCGTTGGCATGGCCGATACGCGGTTTATTGGCGACGTGCGTACTGCTCTTGGGCAAAACCTGAAAAACGCGCAACTCAACTATGCGGCGATTTTCAGGCATTGGAAAATGGCTCTTACGCACATCGGTCAGCAAAAACTCGCCCTCGTCGCCCAGCTCTTCATCGAGTGTGCCGAGTACAACCGGCGGCTTCGGCCTCGATTCGAGCGGAATCGGATACATGGACGAAATGCCTTTTTCCCGGTACAGCAATTCCATATTCCCGAACCGGTCGAAATAATATAGCCCTGTCTCGGTGTCACTCTTAACATTAGGCCCCATTCCCGGCAGAGGATCGAAGCTGAACGACACAAGAAAATAATTCTCCGACAACGGCCAGGGGCTGTGGAAATAGCTGCCGGGCCAGCCGGGAGCCTCGGGAAAACACACTTCCGGAGTCAGCATCTCGATCGAATCGAAACTATCCTGACCCGTTTCCGGATCCAGGGCGATACGATACGGATCGAGCACCACCAGCGAGCCGCCCACATCGGCATGGTGTGCCCCGGCGAGAAAAACGAGCTTGTGCGAATTCGGAATCGCCTTGGGCTGATAACAGGCATTGATGCGCATGGTGTAATTGCCGAACAGGGCCATGGCGGCCGAGCCATCCGGGTTGGCTATCCAGAGCCCGTGAAAGTTCGCCGCCGAGCGGTCTACATAATCCCAGCGGATATATACAATTCGCCCGTCATGCAGCACCGAGGGATGCCACTCGCTGGTCTCATGGAACGAGAGGATACGCCGGTGTTTCAAGGTCGGATCGAGCCGGTGCAGGGTATGGGCCGGCAGCGGTTCCCACGGATTGTTGCAGCGTGTAAAGCCCCCGCGATCCGACGACATAAACGCCAGGCCGCCGTCCGGCAAGGGGCATGGATCGAAGTCGTCGTCAGGCCCGTGGGTGATTTGCCTGAGATTGCCGCCGTTGGCATTCATGGCATAGATGTGGAAACATTTGCGATTCTCGGAATAATAATCCGGTTTCTGCGCGGCCCGCTCGGCAAAGGCGAAATAGATCGTCCCGGCGTCATAAGAAAGAGCCAGCGTGGTATAATTGCCCCGGCCGGCCTGGTTTCTTGTCAGATGTTGAGACTCGAACGAATAGCCGGGCCGCTCCAGCAGATAGATTCCTCCGCCGGCGATGTCCTCGTAGTCATAATAGTAGCCAAGATACTCATGCAGCATCTGGCAGATAAAACGCTTTCGCTTCATAAAAATCATGCGTTTTCCCGCAATCAGGGGATTCTTCAGGGCGATACTGCGCGTCACCCAGCGGATGTCGTGATATATTTGGACACGTCCAGATTCAGTCAGCGCGTCAACGTCCGCCGTGCGAGACTTCAACTTAGCCAGCGCCGCCCTTTCGTCGCCGAGTTCGGGAGCATCGGGCCCTCGCGAAAGGTCGGCAAGCAGCCGCTCGGCCGCGAAAAGTATCGCCCCAATCGCCTTAGGCGATGAAACATCCCGGCCCAGTCGCTTTTCCTGCGCATCCCAATCCCCCTCAACAGTCGCCCTGAAATCGACCGAAGTGCTCGCCATATCCTGCCCTCTCAAGACCGGCGGAAAAGTAACAAACACCGTCAAAACCGTAATCACGAACAAAATCTTTGGATTATGAGTATTAGACACCTGTGTTCTCCTTGCCTGTTCTTGCAGCTTTTATCTATCTGATTATCATAAAATCAAGTGATTAATACAAGAGAATACTTACAATTCGTTAACATGTCGTTGCCCAGAGTCCCATTATTTAAGCTCATATAGGCCGATTTTCGACAACACGGAATCCCAAATCAGGTTCAACTAATGCGTTGAAAATATGAATAGATCAAAAAACACTTCGAATCACTTGTTTTTTTATGACATTTTCGTGACAACTCCGGTCTGCTGTCAGAATAAAATGAACTGATCAAAGATGCGTCAAGTTTGTTGCTCAATCTTACAAATAATGCGAATATACAGATATCTTAAAGCAGGTGGTTTGGAAATAGCTGTGGGATAGTTATGAAATTTATGAAACGCGGTAATACTACCATGCGTACACGTAGTCACCATAAACAAGTCCTTCTGTTTCTGATCGCCGTGGTTCTTCCCAGCACCGTCCTGGTAGTTCTTACCTGGCACATGATCGGTCAGCAGCAGGAACTGAGCGAAAAACGCATGGCGGACGAGCGCCATCGTATGGCAACAGAAATTGGCCAGAAGCTGCTCGTTCGCCTCGAAGAGATTAAGCTGCATGAGGTTAGTGCTACTGCGAGCGTGGCAAAACCGCCGAACACAATCGACTACACCAGCGGCGAGATTATTCTGACCGGCCTGGCGGAGGGTGAGCGGCTGGTGCTGCCGTGGGAGGCGAATCAGTCGCATGACAGACTTTCTCCTGACGAGACTGCATTCTTTGAGAAGATTCGTCGCGCCGAACAGGAGGAATTTAGCCGAAGGCGATTCGATCAAGCTAGCACCTTGTATCTTGAATGTATTGAAGAGGTGCAAAAACCTGCTGAGCAAGCCTATGCGCGGCTTTTGCGGGCGCGGGTCCTCGCAAAGTCGGATCAAGTGGACGAAAGTGTGGCCGAATACCGCAAGGTTTTAGCGGTCAGTTCGCGGATAACCGATGAGCATGGCATTCCTTTCTGTCTGTATGCGGCCGGCCGCCTGCTCGAAAGAGGCGATTCATACGACGAAGTTGTGCAGCTTATCGAAAGTGAACTAAATGCGAAGCGTTGGCTGTCGCCGGCTGAGTCCTACGTAATTCGTGATATGGTGAATGTTCTTGTCGAGTCCGGGACGGAGGATAGTACCAGGCGGCAAGCGGCGGAGGAGTTCCGGCAACAAATCCTGAAGCGCATCAACTTGCAGGAAAAGGTTCTCGCCCTGCAGAGAGACTTTCCGAAGCTGGCAATGATGGCACAGTGGGCAATGCCGGAGCAGCAGACCGAATCTGTCTGGATTCCTTACGGCGAGGAACTCTGGCTGGTCAGCCTGGCCCCGGCATTAACGGCAAGACAACGCCTGGCTATCGTCGTGCGAGGTAAGAGTATTGTTGATTCTATCGCAGCGAGCACTCCTTATTCAGAGACGATTCCTGCAGATGTCCGGTTTACCACCGGCACAGATCTTGAAGGAGAATCTTTGGGGCCGAGTTTTCCGGGCTTGAGACTTGCCTATACGACAGATAACGGCCTCTCAACGGTAAGTGACTGGGGCCTTCAGCGCAGCTTTTACCTGATTGCCCTGTTCCTGGTCCTGTGCGCGACCCTTTTTGGAGCATACTTCCTGTGGAGAGATGTGGGGCGAGAACTGCGGATGGCCGAAATGCGATCTCAATTCATCGCGAGCGTCTCGCACGAACTGAAAACGCCGCTGACTGCTATTCGAATCTTTGCCGAAACGCTGCGTATGGACCGCCTTAAAGATACAAAAGCGAAAACGGAGTATCTCGATACGATTGTCAACGAAAGTCACCGCCTGACGCGGCTGTTGAACAACGTTCTGGATTTCTCGAAAATCGAGAAGGGTAAAAGAACGTATCGCAGGGAGCCGGCTTGCCTGTCCGAAATCGTTAATGCGGCCGTTCAAGCAACGCAGTACCCTCTAAAGCAGCAGGACTTTCATCTCAATGTCCACATCGAAGACGAGCTGCCGGATATCAGCGTGGATCGAGATGCCATCGGGCAGGCTATATTGAATCTTCTCTCGAACGCTATGAAGTATTCGGGCGAGTCCCGCCGGATCGACTTGCGGGTACAAAAGAGGGCCGGCCACGCCGTGATCGAAGTGAGCGACCGGGGCATCGGAATCGACCCGGCACAACAGAAACGCATTTTTGAAAAGTTTTACCGTGTGCCGAGCGAGGAAAACCAGCGAATACCCGGAACCGGACTGGGTTTGGCGCTCGTATTGCACATCGTAAAAGCCCATGATGGGCACGTTGAAGTCCGTAGTGTTCTCGGGAAAGGAAGCACCTTTTCCATTCACCTGCCTTTGGAGAATAAACGATGAGCCGAATAATCGTTATTGAGGACGACCGTGCGATACTGCGAGGACTCAAGGACAACCTTGAGTTTGAGTCGTACGAAGTTCTAACGGCCACGGATGGCGAACAGGGCTACCTGCTGATCCGGGAGCATCATCCTGATTTGATTGTTCTGGATTTGATGATACCTAAGATGGATGGATATGAGCTTTGCCGCAAGGTTCGCAGTGAGGGAATGGCTGTACCCATTCTGATGTTGACGGCGAGAAGCGAGGAAATGGATCGTGTGCACGGATTGGACATCGGGGCCGATGACTATGTCACCAAGCCGTTCTCGGTGCCGGAGTTGCTGGCGCGCATTCGCGCCATTCTGCGCCGTGCGCAACCACCGACAGCCCTTCCGGAAAATCTCCGCTTTGACGATGTCTTTGTTGACTTCACGTGTTTCGATGCCAGGAAAGCCGAGCAGGTGTTGAAGCTGTCGCGTAAGGAGTTCGGTGTTCTGCGCCTGCTGGCCGCCCGGGCGGGCCATGTGGTCACTCGGAATGACATGCTCGACGAGGTGTGGGGACATGAATGCTATCCGACCACACGTACGGTTGACAATCATATCGCTTCGCTTCGTTCCAAACTTGAAGATGATCCTTCAGAGCCGCGCCACCTGATCACGGTCCACGGCGTCGGCTACAAACTGGTCATCGAGACCTGACATTTTCGTTACAAAAATCGGAAGATACCATGACAATTATTTTGCAAATAGTTTACATCAACCGGACAACTCCGTGACAAGCGGGAGGGCCAAAAACGCTACGATTTACGGAAAACCCGTAACCGTATTTTTTTGAAAGGAGATTTGTCATGAACAGAAACACAATCATCGCAGCGTTTTTTGCCCTCGTCTTTCTCAGCGGGCAAAGTGCTCTCGCCAAGAGCGGCTACGACCTCTTCCAAAAGGGGCTGGTCCAGGAACGCACGGAAGGAGACCTCGACGAGGCGATCCGGCTGTACAAGCAGATCGTCGAGGACCACAAAGACGACCGCGCCCTGGTAGCCAAAACCCTGGTGCAAATGGGAGGGTGCTACGAAAAGTTGGGCACTGCAGAGGCCCGCACAGCCTACGAGCGTGTGGTGCGCGAATACTCCGATCAATCCGAGATTGTGGCGCAGGCGCGGGTGAGGCTGGCGGCACTTGACGGTCCAGGTGCTGCCGTGGGACTCGTCACACGCCGGGTTCTCGCAGACGCCTCCGGCGTCGGTGGGGTCTTGACCGCGAATGGTAAGTACATCAGAGGTATAGACTGGGAAACGGGTGACATGGTCCAGTTCGAAGTTGCCAGCGGACAGACGAGTCGAATCACAAATAGGGGACCCTGGACTGGGAACGCCCTACACAACCAAGTGTTCTCACGCGACGGAAAACAAATCGCATACGACGTCGAAAGTTCCGACCCGAATACGAAGGACTGGCTCTATCAAGTGCGGATTAGAAACCTGGATGGTTCGGGCCTTCGCACACTTTACAGTAAGAAAGACTGGGGAGTCCAACCCTTGGACTGGTCGCCTGACGCAGGGTCCATCCTCGCACTTCGCGAGGATAACAAGGCGAGTGAACTAATGCTGATCTCTACCGCGGACGGCTCGGTGCGCGTCCTGAGGAGTAGTTCGGGCTTTCAAAGGCCCAGTTTCTCGCCCGATGGACGATTTGTCGCGTTCGGTTCCGCCGCGGGCGACGTCTTACTGATGACCGCCGATGGCCGGGATGAGGTCGTTGTTGCCGGGCATCCCGCAAAGGATCGGCTGCTTGGATGGACAGCGGACGGGAGAAGCCTTGTTTTCCTCAGCGACCGCACCGGGACGTGGGACATCTGGACAGTCCACATCACCGGGGGCAAGCAGCAGGGAGAACCGGAACTGCTGAAAAAGGACTTCGGCTATGATACGGAGGTTCTTGGCTTTGCACCCGACGGCTCCTGTTATTACAAGACTGACACCCCTTTAGGCGGCCTTTACAGCGGCGAGGTAGACATTGAAACCGGTAAGGTACTCGTGCCACCCGCGCCGATCACGACTCGGTATATCAGCCAACCTAAGCAGCTAACATGGTCACCCGACGGCGGGAACTTGCTCTACATTTCAAATTGGGGCTGGGGTCCCGGACAGGACATCCTCACGATCCGGTCAGCCGCAACCGGGAAAGAGCGATTTCTGTCGGGTCTTGGTTTCGTTAACCAGATCTCCTGGGCGCCGGACAGTCGTTCCGTCATCGCGCTCGGGACTACGGAGGGGAAAATTGGGATCGTCCGAATTGACACTGAAACAAGCGGGATCACTAAGTTGGCAGATATGGGCCTGTTCCCCAAGCTCTGCCCGGATGGGAAGACCCTGGTGTTCGCATCGGGGCCAATCATCAGGAAACGCAACCTCGACACCGGTGAGGAGTCGGAAGTTGTCAACGAAGGGACAGGAGGGACAGCGCAATGGTTGTACGACCTCTCGCCGGACGGCCGGGAAGTGGTGTTCCAAGCGAAAAACGCTGTAAAGACTGTGTCCCTCAACGGAGGGGAGTCGCGGGAGCTATTTCGCGGTTTGACGCAGAATTTCTACTGGCTGAGATGGACGAGGGACGGCCGTTACATCATCGCCCAGGCACGCGGCGCCGCGAGCAGTGAAATCTGGCGGGTTCCGGCACGGGGCGGGACGCCGCTGAAACTGGACCTCTCCATTCCCAAAATGGAGTCCTTCGCACTTCACCCGGACAACCGCCGCTTTGCGTTCAGCGTTAATGAGGGGTCCAAGAGCGAGTTGTGGGTGATGGAGAACTTCCTGTCGGAGGAGAAAGAAAATAAGGAATTTAGTATCAGAAAGGTAAAAGAAGGGGCAGATGTGGGTTATGAAGGAGCACCTTCACCGGATGGCAGGTATCTCTCATACGTGGACTGGGATACCGGCGACCTTGCGATCTATGAAATCGCCACCGGAAATAAACGCCGTCTTACGAACAAGGGTTCCTGGAATGAATCGGATGAATTTGCTCAATTTTCCAGATGGTCGCCCGACGGCAAGCAGATTGTCTATGACTGGTCGAATAAGAACGGCGATATTGACTTATGTATTGTCGGGCTTGACGGCTCGAAATCCCGAATTCTTTACAGTAATGATGAGGAAAATACATGGGCTCAAACGTACGGTTGGTCCCCCGACGGTAAGCATATTCTGGCTTGCTTCGCTAGAAAAGACGGACAAAAACAGATGGTACTGGTTTCCACTGCCGATAGCTCTGTGCGCGTTCTCAAAACACTGGAACAAGGCTGGCCCTCGAATATGAACTTTTCACCGGATGGGCGCTATATCGTGTATGACTTTAGACAAAAAGATGATTCTCCGGAACGTGACATCTCCCTGCTTTCAATCGATGGAAGCCGTGAAATTCCATTGGTTGAACACCCCGCCGATGACTATGTGCTCGGCTGGGCGCCGGATGGGAAAAATATCCTTTTTGCCAGCGACCGCAGGAATAGCCCGGATGCATGGGTTATTCAATTCTCAGATGTAAAAGTTCAGGGAACTCCCAAACTGGTCAAATCGAATATTGGGCAAGTATATCCCAGGGGATTCACCCAGAAAGGTTCTTTCTACTACGATATATATGACGTTACGAAAGTTATTTATTTTGCGGAACTCGATTTGGAGACAGGCAAAATGCTAGCTCTAACAAAAAAGGCGAGTACACGTTTTGAGGGATCCCTCAATCAGCCCGAATACTCGCCTGACGGGAAATACATTGCTTATATTTCTGTACCGACCAATCATTCCGCTGCTCTCAGTATTCAATCCCTTGAAACCGGAAAGATGCAAGAATTCCCAACTAAACTCCTACGAAATATGACTTCTCCCCGTTGGTCTCCGGATGGCCGCTCCATTCTTGTCGGGGGCTGGGGTTTGAAGGGAAGTAAGGGGATATATCACATTGATACCCAATCGGGAATCTCCACACTTATAGTGCCGCCCGCTAAACTCACTGAGAATTTCTATTTCTTAACAACACACGAATGGTCCCGTGACGGGAAAGCTATTTTTCTGGGGCGACTTGCCAGCAGTCTACCTTCTCTGACTCAAATTATGCAAAGAGAGATAGAAAGCGGTACAGAAAAGGAACTCTATCGTGGTTCCGGGTTTTTATTATTGTCCTGCTCACCGGACGGCAAATGGCTGGCTATTATGAATAGGGGGACGGGAGGATTTTTGAGAATCATGCCGACTGCCGGAGGAGAACCTCGAGAACTGTATAGGGTTAAGGAAGAAGATAGTATACTAGGAATAAGATGGGCTCCCGATGGAAAGTACATTCTCTTTGAACAAAAACAAGCCAAAGAAAAGAAATACAGTTGGTGGCGAATTCCCATGGAGGGCGGAGAACCCCAGAAACTTGGATTAGAATGGGACTCTGGTTTCTATACAAGTTTTCATCCCGACGGGCGACATATCGTGTTCTCATCTCCCGATTACATCAGTGAAAATTCAGGAAACTGGGTAATGGAAAACTTCCTGCCGGAATCTGCTGCCGGCGAGTAACCTCAGTAACAAGCGGGGGCGGAATAATACTAACCTTCCGCCCCTTTTATTCTTCTGAAAATCAAATAAAGTGTCAGTTACCCGTTAAGGACCCAGCCGGGACGATATTCGCGGCTCAGCAGAGCGTTGGCCTCGGGGCTGTTGGTAACGCGGCCGGTGGCGCTGTCGTACTCGAGTTTCTTGCCGACGCGGTAGGCAACCAGACCCAGATGCATCATTTCGATCGCATTGCCGCCATATTCGAAATCACAATGCGTCTTCAGGTCGCCCTTACACGCATCGACCCATTCCTTCTGGAAGTGGCCCAGCGGCGGAATTACCTGGTCTTTCGTCCGCTGCTTGTGATACGTCAGGTCCGCATCGTCGCCGAACGGCAGTAGAATCCGCGAATCGTAATCACATATAACATAACCCTTGGTGCCCTTGAACATCGCGCCGTGTCCGATCTTGTTCAGGTCGACATAGCCCATGGGTGATCTCGGCATCATGCCGCCCTGGTACCAGTGGACGCGAACAGGCCCGCGCCAGTCGTTCTTCGGGATATCGAAAGCGGTGTGCAATTCGACGGGTGTGACTTCAGGATTGAATTTCTCGCCTTCGCCCTCGGCCGTAGTAGGCAGGCCCGCATCAATCGCGTTCCACACGAGGTCGATCGTATGGCTGCCCATGTCGCCGACCTGGCCGGTGCCGTAATCCCAGTACATGTTCCACGACAGGCAATTCATGCCGGGGCCGCCTTTGAAATACTCCGGATTGTACGGATGGAACGGTGCCGGTCCGATCCACAGGTCGTAGTGGAGAGTTTTCGGCGGCGTGCCTTCGGCCTTTGGATATCCCGGTCTGCGAATCTGGCGGTCGCCCCAGGCGTAGGCATCAGTCAGCTCGCCGATAGCTCCGTCTTTGACCAGCTCGCGCACGCGCTCGAAATTCGGCTTGGCGTGGCGCTGCGTGCCCACCTGCGTGGCGAGTTTGTGCTTTTGCTTGAGATAGTTCGCCCGGACAATGCGTGTTTCTTCAACCGTGTGGGCCAGCGGCTTCTCACAGTAGCAGTGAAGGCCGCGGTTCAGCGTCCAGTTGGCGATAAAGCCGTGCGTCTGGTCCGTTGTACAGCAGATCACGGCATCCAGACCCTTCTGGTCGAGACATTTGCGCCAGTCGACATAGCGTTTGGCCTTGGGAAACTTCTCGGAGGCGTGGTCCAGGTGGTTCTCGTCCACATCGCACAAAGCGACGACGTTCTCACTGGAAATCGCGTCGAAATGCGCATCGGCCCTGCCCCACGTGCCGATCATGGCGACATTGAGCTTATTGCCGGCTGCATTGGCGCCGGTTAGTGTGCCGCTCGGCAAGATGATTAGTCCGGCTCCTGTAGCAATGGTTGATTTCAGGAAGTCGCGTCGGTGAATGGTTTTGGTCTTCATCATTTTTTCTCCTATATCATATTTTAGTTGTTTGCTATGAAACCAGAAAAACTAAGTTTACGCATTAAAACAAAAGGGTGCAAGAGAAAAAACGAGCGCCCTAAATCATGAGTTTTTATAAATGACAGATTTGTATTCCGGGCGTTTTCTGGTAAGGTTAAAAGACTATTTTCAAAAAATATTATAATTAGTAGACAAAACGGCAGCGTCAAGCTGTCTTTACTAACGAATCGAAGCTGGAACAACGTTTTGGACAAGAAACTGCCTGATAATATGCTGCGAGCGGCTCTGGCACGAAATGATCCCGTTGCCGTGGAATTAATGTGGGATCGATACGCAGGCGATTTGTTCGCGTATCTCCAGGTTGTCCTTTGTTCGAGACACGATGCCGAAGATGTGCTCCAGACGGTTTTTGTCAGGATTGTTCGAAAGCGTCACAGATTGGCAGGGGCTCGCCGCCTGGATGCCTATGTTTATCGGATCGCCCGAAATGAAGCTTTCAGACTTATCGGTCGCCGTAAAAAAGGCCGGACAATTGAGGCCGTAAATGAATCATGGCTGATTGTTCCGGAAGGCCGCCATGAGTCGAATGACCTGGCTGAAGAATTGCAGGCCGCCTTAGCTAATTTGCCGCAGCCGCAGCGTGAAGTGATTGTTATGAAGATATACAGACAGAAAACGTTTTTGGAAATCTCCGGGCTTTTGGGACTGTCCCAAAATACCGTAGCAAGCCGGTACCGTTACGGCATGGAAAAGCTGCGAACCCTTTTGGAGAATCTCATATTATGAACGACAAAGATACACAGAACGAACAGTTCGAACGTTTCATGAGAAAAACGCACTTGCACAAGCCCTCGCCCGAGCTCAAAACACGGATTACCGCTGAGGCGGCGAAGGCGTGGAATCAAACCTCGCCGGAACTACCATGGCAGATTCCCGTCAGGCGCCTATTCGTCTCGGCCGCAGCGGCTGTATTCGTAATATGGCTGACCAACTATTCCAGCGATTATGCACTGGCCCGATTTCAACCCGGCGGGCCCCCAGTTGCATATCAACAACCTTCCAATCTCGATGCACTGACGGAAATGCCCTACAGCCCGCTTGCCAGGCGCCTGGTTTCAGCCGGCCGCAAATCATCAATGACCGATGCTTCGGCATTGCGCAGCTATACCGAGAACATAAGCCGCATCCTTGATGAAACTCAGCAGAACGGAGTTTCGAAACCTCCAGCCCCGGCCGAAGGCAGGAGTCGCCTGATTCCAACGCAGCCCGGCATCAATTCGTATTCATAGAAACACATGACGAAAGGATAATTCAAATGCGAAAAAGAACCGTGAAAATCCTGAAAATCATCGCCATCGTACTGGTTGTGCTGAGCCTGATTTACGCTATCGCTGTGGGTGTCTCGGGAGCTAAACTTCGCCGGGCCTATGCAGATCTGAAAAAAGACGGCAGGCCGATGAAGCAGACCGACGTCATACCGCCGGAAGTACCCGACACGGAGAACGCCGCCCTGCTCTACGAGAGCGCCATTCTGCTGCTTAAAGCCCAGCCGGCGCCGGATGGAAACCTGCTGGAGTATTTGGGTGAAGGCCGGCAGGCAGTAAATGATATGGAAATGAGCGCGGCACCGGAAGGAAATCTGCTGGAGTATTTGGGTGGGCTCTCCGACAAGTTCATAAAGGAATCCATAGAGCCGGACAAGCTTGCCGAATTGCAGAAACTGATCGACCAGGACGTCGTAACCCGAGCCCTGTCGGTTCTTGAGCAGGGAACCCGGCGACGTTCATGCCGATTCGACCACGATTACAACGCCGGCTTCAAAATGCTCATGCCCCATCTGTCAGGCTTGAGGGACATTATACGCATCCTCGGGGCCAAGTCATGCCTCCAAGCTGAGGCCGGGCAGCCCGATGCCGCATGGAACCTCGCTCAGATCCAGCTAAAATTCGCCGATGCGCTGCGGAATGAGCCCATTCTTATCAGCCTGCTTGTGCGTTTTGCCTCGATAAGAACCTCATGTGAGACAATCCATAAAATCTGCGAAGTCGCCACGCCGAACGCAGAGCAATACCGCAGCCTTGAGAGCCTGCTATCGGACTATGAGGATCACACGCCGCTCGTTCTTGCCCTGGACGGTGAACGCCTGCTCGGCGGCGAATGGGCATTTAATCTTTTGAGAAATGGATCAGCCGGAGACCTGTCGGCAACTATTAATCAGGAGTCGGGATTGGGAGAAGTGTTGCTGAGGCTCTACTCGGCTTTCAAGCCCCTCTCTTTGGCAGACCAAGCCGCATACATGCGTATTATGGACGAATACACCCGGTTCGTTCAGCAGCCGTACTCGTACAATGAATCAAACGCCATGAACAGAAAGGCCGAGCAAATGCAGAGCCGTCTGCACATAATGACATCCATGTTAGTTCCGGCAATAGGTCGTGTGAATGAACGGTACTGGGAGACCATCGCTCAGATGCGCATCACCCGGGCGGGACTTGCCTTGCTGCAAGAAAGAATGGCCCAGGGTGCATTTCCGGAGACGCTTGAAGAGCTAAAGATCGAGAACCTTGATGATCCATTCTCTAACGAGCCGCTTGCCTACAAACCTCAAGAGCAGGGTTTTATCCTCTACAGCATCGGCCCGGACCAGAAAGACAACGGCGGCAGTCCAAAAGAAAAGAAACAAAAGACAGACTGGGACATCGTCTGGTCCTATACCGGCGGACGCTAAGACCTTCTCCAGCGGCATAAGATAGCCGGCTTGCGAACGGTTGTGGTCACATCGATAAAACTTCGATAGCGGCAGTGCCCGTACCTTGAACGGTCACGGTCCTGTTCGTTTCGTCATAGTCCCAATTGTCGTCCTGCCGGCCGTTCACTGTCACCTTTACGGGCCTGGTCCAGCTGTAAATTTTGGTTGTGGAATCGGTTATCGCCGATTCAATGGTGCATTTCAGGCCAGAAGCAGAAACCAGCTCCGCATTCAGTACAAATCCGTCTGAGGAAGCGATATAGAGACCGCCCAAACCTTCCGCCGGATCGCTGCCCATCTCCAACTCGATCTTTACGCCGGAGATGAGCCTTCGGGCGGGAATCATGTAGCAGGGATAAACTTCGCCGTCGACCTTTATCGAACGGATATAAATATTATCGCCGGTGTTATTCTTTGTTTGAATGCTGATGGTCTTGTCGCCACAATGAATCACGGCTTTTTCTATCGAAGGCGATGAAATAATGTACTGTCCAGGCGGCGAAGACACCGGATAAAGGCCCAGCATGGAACAGATCAGCCAGGCGGCATTGCTGGTATAATGTGTCTTCCAGCCATTATGCGGAGGTTTCGGTTTGACGCCTTCGTACAATACTCCGTCCTTGAATAAAGGAACCCAGACATTACGAATGATTTTCTGCCCCTCATTGGCCGCTCCGGCATAGTAAAGCAAATAAGGATAATGATATTGAAAGTCGTTGAACCACGTATCATTGAGGCAATAATCGACTACCCGATCCACCAGGCGCTGCTGTCCCGGCAGATTGATTAAACCATAAGGATCATGCGGCACGAAAAACATCCAATCCTTATTCGTTCCCTCGAAGAGGCCCTGCGGATTGGGATTCCATGTCCAGCTCTTGTTGTCGATTACGCCCCATGTTCCGTCCGCGTTTTTTACGCGGAAAACCTTGTTCTCGCCGTCCCAGATATTTTTATAATTCCTGCTCAAACGCTGATATTTGCGCATCTGTCCCGGGTCATTGTTGGCTTTTGCGAGCATCGCCATCGAATGCACGCCGGTCGTCCATTCCAGCGTTTCCGAACAGGCCTTTCCGCCGGTTGCAGGCTGCGTGACGTACCCCGGTTCGGTGAAACTTGCCGGCAGGCACGATTCATCGTTAAAGTTATCATTCAGCGCAGCATAGAGTTTCGAATATTCCGCCTTAATGCCGCTGTGATAGGCCTCGGCAATCAGCACGGGGCAGAACCTTATATTGCTGTGTTCGCCGGTCGGGCCCGAGAATAGACAAATATTGCCGTTGACAAAGCCGTCTCGCTGGTACCGGGCCAGGTAGGTATTCACGATATCGCTCATGACCTCCGGATAGCCCAACATCAGGAAGGGATACGCCGTGCGGAAATTGTCCCAGCAGCAGCTCTGAAATCCGCCGATAAACTGCCAGTAGGCGCTCGAAGAAAGGGACCGCGGCCTGGAATAGTATTTCGAGTAGCAAGAACCGCTGCCACCGTCGATTATGTTTACATACATAGAATAAAGAGATGTATACGCCATGCGTTTGCTGTTTTCGGAGCCTTCTATTTCTACCCGGTTCAAAACTCCGTTCCACGCCGTACGGCAACGTTGCTGAACCGTATCAAAATCGGTGAATTCGGAAGCGAGGAATCTTCCGGCATCGTCCATGCTCGTAAACGATTCCGCGACAGCTACCGTGACTGTCGAGGCTTCAAATTGCGCATACATCCCGACCCTGGTCCCTGCCACGCTGCCGGCGCCGTCCGTTATTGCGCCCGATGCGTCAAATGTCCCGGAACCGGTACTGGGCACGCTGAATTTGATGGTGTAATAAGCGCCGCTCCTGCCCGGCTGGCCGACCGCTGCCTGAATGGTGCTGTCGTCTATCCGGGTCACTGTCCTTTGCGTCCACTTGTAAAGCTCCGCCCAGCTATCCACTCTGTACTTGCCGAAATCGAGAACAACGTATTTATTCTTTGTCCCCTCCGGAAATGTCACTCTGAAGACCGAGACATGCGGCGTTACCGTAATCGCGGTCGTAGCGCCGCCGGACGGTTTATCGGCCCGGTATTTTACAGTCAGCATAGAAGGATCGCCACCGATCGAGGCGCGCCAGTCCTCCGTCTCCGGCCTGACAACGACCGAGCCTATGCAGGGATACACCCTGGGAACAAGGGTCATGACATCCGCTATTTCACCGGCACTGGTGGACGATACACCTATCGTGCCCAGCGGATACCTTATCAGGCCCACCTTGTTCTGCACCGCATTGCAGTAACTCGTATTGTCCAGGGCAAAGGCCGATTGCGTGTTATCGACTGGAAACCTGGCAAATAGAATTACCAACGCGGGCATAATAGATTTGAGCAGCATAAAAACCGTTCCTTCCTGTAATCAGTCAATTAGCGTTAAGACACTTTTTTACCCCGGCATCAATCATGCCTTCATTCGGCAGCCCAACCTGTTTATCAGTCCGGTTAGACCGACTATGGCAAACGCCATCGTCAGGGAGCCGAGAATAGCGACAATCACAGGCAGCTCGCTGCTTTTGTAAAACCAGATTGGCAGATGCAGAAAACCGGCAATCATAAAAACCCAGGGGTGGAGGATGTAGGCCGTTAACGGATTCATCCCGGCCGGCCGTACGATCAGGCTCCATGCACGATACCTGCGCACGTCCATGATATAATACAATACCGCCCACGTCAGCGTGGTAAGGGACGAGCACAAAAAACACCACGCCGGCGTTGCCCGAATCTTGTTAATGCCGAAAAGCGGATCGAACAGCAGCGCAGCAAGGGCCAGACCGACCCCGTACGTGATAGTCCATTTTAAGCGTTCGGCATGTGTCCGTATCCGGGAGCCGGGTAACAGAATAGTTCCCAGGCAGCAGCCCGCCATCGAGATCGATGCGAGCGAGCCCAGTGATTCTCCGATGGATACATGTGCGCCAACTCCCTCGACAAGCCGTTCGATTTGTCTTATCGCCGGCGCCGCCCACGCCAGCCATGCCCTCGAATCGACGCGTGAGAACAGCCCTTCATGATCGGCCACGTATAGCATAGCCAGCAGCCCTGCTGCGCCGATCAACCATTCTCGCCGCCGCCCCAGGACCAGGTAAATCAGCGATGTCACCATGTACGCCCAGCCGATCAGACCCAGAATGCCCCACCATGAATGACGCAGCCAGACAGTGTCGCTCTGATCGAAGATCGGCCCAAGGATCAGGTGCCTGCCGTCGGCCGTACGATAGACCAGCGCCAGCACTGCGAGCGCGACAAAACCGATTACACGCATAATCGTAAAGATTTTTCTTTTCCGTTCCGGGCTCGGCGGTACGACAATAAAGGCCATGAAAATGGCCGGATACGCCAGCAAGCCCCATAAGCCCCTGTAGCCCGGATTGTACTGTTCCATATTTACCATCAGCACGCCCATTACCAGTAGTGTAAGGGTTCGCGTCAGGACTCGGGCTCCAAGTCGTTTCCTCGACCGGCCGCGGGCCAGCGCACGGCCCAGGGCAAGAGGAATCGACATCCCCATAATGAACAGAAAGGCGGGAAAAACCATGTCCGGCAACGTCATGCCGTCGGCTTTGGCACTTACATGCTTAAGCCATGCCGGCGCGGCTTTGACACCCGCGACATCGTTGACGAAGATCATCAACAGAATCACCAGACCTCGCAGTGCATCGACCGAGGCAATACGATCCATCAGCTCGGCCGGCAATAACTTCTGCTCGACGTTATCGGCATCGACCGGCAAGTGCGTCTCTGGTTGGCAATTCCCGTCCATGTTGTTCATGTCGGTCTTACTCCGTCTTTTCGATCGGTTGTTCGAGCAGCTTCAGCCCCTCGACAAGCGGCGGAAATTCGCTCCATTGTTTGCGGCCGCTCCACGTTGTGAAAAGGTGGCCCAGCATCTTCGGATGCTTCCGGTCCCGACTGTACCGAATCAACGCCTTGGTGGCATCGACATTTTTCCACCCGCCCGGCAGCACGCGAAAGCCCTTTTCCATGAACATCGGCACAGACGGATAACTGTCCCGAAGCTCATAGTGCCAGTCGCACATGATGATGTCTTTGGGAACCATATCCACTGCCGGGGCAGTCCCGTTCATGGAAGCCTCCCATTTGCCATACTTATAAACCTCGCCGTCGATGAACCGGTCGCCCCACATCAGCATTTCCACGCCGCGACGTTTGACCAGGTGCTCGTGCAAATCGTTCACCGCTTTGGCAAACACCTTGGCGGGGTCTTTGCCTTTGGTGGACGGCGAGTGTTCCGAGCCGATCAAAAAGACCTCGTCCATGCCCACGTGCATGGCATCGGCGTCAAACGCGTCGATCAACTCATCGAGCATGGGCAATACGATCTCATAGACCTTCGGATTGAGCGGGTCCCATTCCCGGCAGTAAAGCCCTTCATTGCCGGGGAATGCGCCCGGCGTCAAATCCAGTTCCGGATATTTTGTGAGCAGTGGAAAGGTCTGTTTTGCCCAGGATTGATGCCCCAGGCATGAGAATTGGGGAATGAGCCGAATGCCGTTCTCGCGGCAGGTTTCTACCAGCCTGCGCGCCCCATCGCGCGTAATCGGTGTTTGGCCCATACGCAGTTCGGGATGCGATTGATACTCGAATCCGAAGTTGACTTCGAGTATCAATACATTAACTCCCATCCCGGCGAGTCCCGGAATGTCTTTTGCAAGGCCTTCGAGCGCCTCATCTGATCGATAGTTGAGCAGATGTAGCCCGCGCCATTGCCCCGGAGCGGGATTTAGTGGGGCCTTTGTCTGGCCGGAACAACTTGTAGTGTAGATCGCGATAACTCCTAAAAGCATCACAATACAGAGGGGTTTCGATAGTCGCATGTCAATTCTCCTTGATTCAAGTTCAAACCTGTTTACTGATTTTGGTCTCGGCCTTTTGCCACAGATATCTGTTTATATGCCTGTCGAAGCCATGGTTCTTCTAAAAAGGCCAGGTGATTCTATCAGATATAAGAGAGCCTTTCAAATAATTGTGTGTATGAGCTTTTCAATATGTTTCGAACAAAGCCGGTATCTGATTTTCTTTGAATCATATATTCCGTTGTGCTATTATCATTCTCGTCGGCTTTGGGCCAGAGAAGTAATGAAAGGAACATCGTCATGCGCATCATATTATGCTTACTGTTGCTTGCAGCCTTCCTTCCGGCTGTAAATTCGTGCCGTCAGGCAACCCGGACGCTCGACTCCGAGCAGGGAGCCACCGCGCAAACGGATAAGGCCGTGCCGGAAGGATTCGTTCCGCTGTTCAACGGCATCGACCTGGACGGCTGGGAAGTCCGGCAGCCCGATCAGTCCGGCAACTCCGAAAACTACAATGCAGGCCTGACGGACAACCGGGATTGGCAAGTCGTCGAAGGAGTCATCGACTGTAATCCCCACGAGGCACCCGGCGACAGGAATTTGTGGACCGCCGGGAGCTACGGCGACTTCGAACTGCTTGTGGACTGGCGGATCAAGGAAAGTCCCTATATTAACCGGGCAGCTAAAATTATTCTGCCCGATGGGACGTACAAGAAGGACGATTCCGGCAGAGACATTCTGATCGAGGTGGCAAACACGGATTCGGGGATATTTCTCCGCGGCCGGCACAAGTCCCAGGTAAACATCTGGTGCTGGCCGGTCGGTTCCGGTGAGGTGTGGGGTTATCGTACCGACCCGGCGTTTTCGCCCGAGGTCCGCGCCGGGGTGACACCGAAGGTCAGGGCGGACCGGCCTATCGGCCAATGGAACACTTTTCATATCATCATGAAGGCCGACCGCCTGACAGTGACACTCAACGGCAGGCCGGTCCTCGATAACGCCCGGCTGCCCGGCGTCCCGGCCGAGGGGCCGATTGCGCTGCAGCATCACGGCGACCGGAAGGACGGAGAATGGGGAGCGTCACTTCTCCAGTTTCGCCGCATTTTCATCAAGCAGTTGAATCAACCGCCCAGTCAGTGAGACGCAATGTTCGAAAGGTAAATGAAATGAGACCATTATTACAGCAATCGTTCGTCATCATCGTATGTATCGCCGCGTTTGTTGTGCCGGGAGTGTGCCAGGACGGCGCTGCGGTCCGATTGGGCGATGGAGTCAGGGCCGTCTGGGACATTGAGAAAGCGTATCACCGGTCAACGCCAACGCGCGAGCGGATATGCATCAACGGTCTATGGCGCTGGCAGCCGGCCGATGAGGAAACGAACGCCGTGCCCGACGAAAAGTGGGGCTACTTCAAAGTCCCGGGGAGCTGGCCGGGTATCACCGATTATATGCAGAAAGACTGCCAGACAGTCCACGCCCATCCGAGTTGGAAAGACCGAAGCCTGCGCAGCATCACGTCGGCCTGGTACCAACGACAGATCACAATTCCCGCCGAATGGGCCGGTCGGCGTATCACCATAAGCGCCGAGTACGTCAACTCCCACGCCACTGTCTATATGGATGGCCGGGACATGGGGGCAATCGTCTTTCCCGGTGGAGAGCTCGACATTACAACCGCCTGCCGTCCGGGCTCTACACATGTTCTCAGCATGTTTGTCATAGCCATGCCGCTCAAAGGCGTCATGCTCTCGTACATCGACACCGCCTCGGCCAAAAAGGTGACCGGCTCGGTGGCCCGCCGCGGCCTGTGCGGCGACGTCTACATCGTCAGCACGCCTATGGGCGAGCGCATCGCCGACGTGAAGGTGGATACCTCCGTGCGCAAGTGGCAGATCACTTTCGACGCCGCGATAGACGGCCTGGCCGCCGATACTCAATACGCTCTTAGTGCCCGGATTACAGATGACGGCCGCAGTGTCGCGGAGTTCACGAGCAAGACCTTCAAAGCCGGCGACCTCAAGGACGGCCGTATTGCATTCACTGAGAACTTCAAGCCCGATAGACTCTGGGACATCCATACGCCTCAAAACAAGTACCACCTCAATCTCTCGCTGCTGGAGGCAGGCGGCAAAGTTCTTGATGCCGGTGACCCCGTGCGGTTCGGCTTCCGCGAGTTTTGGATCGACGGCAGGGACTTCTTCCTGAACGGCACACGCATCTTTCTGTCCTGTGTACCGCTTGACAATGCCCAACTCGGCGCCGCAATGGCCGGCTACGAGTCCGCCCGCGAGAGCATGGAGCGACTCAAGAGTTTTGGAATCAACTTTGTCTATACCCACAACTACGGCTGCGAGCCGGGCTCCCATCTGAGCTTTGCGGAGATACTTAGAGCCGCCGACGACACGGGGATGCTCGTTGCCTTCTCCCAGCCGCACTTTTCCCACTACGACTGGGAGATGCCCGACTCCGACAAGGCAAACGGCTACGCACGGCACGCAGAGTTTTATGTGCGGGTAGCACAAAATCATCCGTCGGTCATATTCTACTCCATGAGCCATAACGCGACCGGATACAGCGAGGACATGAATCCGGATATGATAGATGGAATCCAGAATCCTCGCGACTCGTGGGCCTTGAGGAATTCCAAGCGCGCTTCGCGTGCCGAAGCAATCGTAACGAAACTGGACCCGGGCCGTATCGTTTATCATCACGCCGGGGGAAATATAGGATCGATGCACACGAGCAACTTCTATGCGAACTTCGCGCCGATACAGGAGATGTCCGACTGGTTCGAGCACTGGGCGACGGCGGGCGTCAAACCGCTTTTCACGTGCGAGTACAGCGTGCCGTTCCCATGGGACTGGACGATGTACCGGGGGTGGTACCGGGACAAAAGGGAGTTCGGCAGCGCGGTCGTGCCGTGGGAGTTCTGCCTGGCGGAATGGAATTCTCAGTTCTTCGGAGACCGTGCCTTCCGCATCAGCGAGATGGAGAAAAGAAACTTACGCTGGGAGGCCGAGCGGTTCCGGTCCGGCAAGCTCTGGCACCGATGGGATTATCCCTACGCTGTAAGTTCGAACATCTTCGCCGAACGCATGGACGTATATGCAATGTACTTCACCGACAACTGGCGCGCTTTTCGCACATGGGGGGTCTCGGCAATCTCCCCGTGGTCTCACGGGCACTACTGGACTCTGCGCGACGGCGTCGATAAGAGCCGCAGGGATTTGCAGGTTGACTGGGAAACCTTGCAGAGGCCTGGATTCAGCCCGGACTACATCGGGCAGCAATACGAGCTGATAGACCTTGCCTTCGAGCGCTCGGACTGGATTGCCACGGTCGCAGCACAGGCACTCATTCGCCATAACAGGCCGCTGCTGGCGTATATCGGCGGCAAGCCGGCGGCTTTTACGAGTAAGGACCATAATTTCCTGCCGGGTGAGACGGCCGAAAAACAGCTCATCGTTATAAATAACTCCCGCGAAACCGTGACATGCGAATGCGAGTGGTCGTTCGGCCTGCCCGGGACAATCGCCGGCAAAAAGCAAGTCACCGTACAGACGGGCCGACAGCAGCGGATTCCGCTACGCTTCGAATTACCGGCCGCAACGGCCCCCGGTAAATATGAGCTTAGAGCAACCTTCAATTTCGGCAACGGCGAGACCCAGACCGATTCGGTCTCGATCGACATCATGCCGCTCCCACAAGCTGTCCGGGCGGACAGTAAGATTGCGCTTTTCGACCCGAACGGACAGACCGGAAAGCTGCTGGACGGAATGGGAATCCGGTACAAGTCCGTGGATGCGAAAACCGACCTGGCGGCGTACGAGACCCTCATCGTCGGCAAGTCCGCTTTGACGGCCGACAGCCCGGCACCGGATATCACGCGCGTGCGCGACGGGCTTAAGGTGCTTATGTTCGAGCAGACCGCGGACGTGCTGGAGATAAGGCTCGGATTCCGCGTAGTGGAGTACGGCTTGCGGCAGGTCTTCAGGCGCGCAGCCGATCATCCGCTGCTGGCCGGAATCGGGGCCGAGAACCTGTGCAACTGGCGCGGCGATGCGACGATCACGCCCTCGCGTCTGAAGTACGAGATGCGGCCCCGCTACGGCCCGACCGTCCAATGGTGCGGAATCCCCGTAACGCGGCTCTGGCGGTGCGGCAATCGCGGCAATGTCGCCTCCGTGCTCATCGAGAAGCCCGCGCGGGGCAATTTTCTGCCGATCCTCGACGGCGGCTACAGCCTGCAATACAGCCCGCTGATGGAGTACCGCGAAGGCAAGGGGATGGTGCTCTTCTGCCAGATGGATATAACCGGGCGTACGGAAGATGACCCGGCGGCCAAGATGCTGGCCGGAAACATCCTGAAGTATGTATCTGCATGGAAACCGGCTCCGAGGCGGAAGGTCATCTACGTCGGCGATCCCGCCGGCAAACAATACCTCGAATCCGCAGGTGTAGCCCTGAGTTCTTATGACGCCGGAAGCTTGTCCGCCAACCACATCCTCGTTGTCGGAGAAGGCGGTGGACAGATGCTCGCGAGGGACGCCGCAGCCATCGCCGACTGGCTCAAGGCCGGCGGCAACCTGCTGGCGGTCGGGCTCGACGAGCAGCAGGCAAACGCATTTTTGCCGCTGAAAGTCCGCATGAAAGAGGCCGAACACATCTCGGCTTATTTTGAGCCGTTCGGCTTCAAATCCCTGTTTGCTGGAGTCGGGCCGGCGGATGTGCACAGCCGTGAGCCGCGAAAACTGCCCCTCGTCTCGGCGGGTGTTACAATCATCGGCGACGGCGTTCTGGCCGGGGCGGAAAACTTTAACATCGTCTTCTGCCAGCTCGCGCCGTGGCAGTTCGACAGCAAGCAGCCGCAAAACGTAAAGAGAACATTCCGCCGGACCAGTTACCTTCTGGCGCGTCTGCTGGCCAACATGGGAGCGGCCGGGCCGACGCCTGTTCCGGAGCGATTCGGCAGTCCCGTGGACACGTCTAAAGACGAGAAGCGGTGGCTGGAAGGCCTCTACCTGGATGTGCCGGAAGAGTGGGACGATCCTTACAGATTCTTCCGCTGGTAAGCATCATAAAAGCTTGATATCTCAAGAATAATCGCTATGCTGGTATATATTCGAGCCGCCTATGCGAAAATCAGGATGGTACGGGTTATGAATAAAATCAATAATGCGAATTTATTAACTTTTAAGGAGTAATTGTCATGGCAAATCAATTCACTCGCAGAGATTTCTTAAGAACGGGTACTATGGCCGGCCTAGGAATGGCTGTCGGCAGTGTGGTGCTTTCCGGCGGTACGAGTGCTCAGTCTCGATCCGATGTCGCAAGTATGATCGGATATAATCCCGGCGCCAAGGACCTCATAAAAGTCGGTTTTGCCGGTATCGGCAATCAGGGTTCGGGGCACGTCAACAATCTATTGAAGATTGAGGGCTGTCAGGTCACGGCAGTCTGTGATATTCGTCCCGACAGGGTCAAATGGGCCCAGAGGCAGGTTGTCAATGCCGGTTTTCCGGAGCCGAAGGGATACACGAAAGGCGATCTGGATTTCGAGCGAATGTGTGCCGAAGAAGACCTGGACCTGGTTTACAATGCCGCCCCGTGGCGATGGCACGCGCCGATTTGCCTAAGCGCGATGAAAAACGGAAAACACGCCGCCTCCGAAGTCAATATTGCGCTTTCCGTAGAGGATTGCTGGAAACTGGTCGAGACCTCGGAAAAAACGCGGAAGCACTGTGTAATGCAGGAGAATTGCTGCTACGACTTTACCGAGATGGTGGTTATGAATATGATCCAGCAAGGCCTATTCGGCGAGATAATGCACGGCGAATGCGGCTATCTGCACGACCTGCGGGGCCTGAAAATCCATCCGACGGTTTACCAGGGAATGTGGAGGGCGCACCAGTCGCTCAAACGCAACGGCAACCTCTATCCGACCCACGGAATCGGGCCGATGGCCTGGTGCATGGACATCAACCGGGGCGATGCGTTCGATACCCTCGTTTCCATGACTACCAAATCAATCGGCCTTAATGAGTTCGCAGATAAGAAATACGCCGAGGCCAAGACGGAAAAGGACAAGAAATTCTACAGCGAATGGCAGAACCGCAAATATGCTCTCGGCGATGTCAATATCACACTGATAAAAACAAAGCTGGGCAAAACGATCATCTGCAAACACGACACGAACCTGCCGCGACCCTACAGCAGGGACTTCCTCGTGCAGGGATCGAAAGGTCTTGTCCGCAAGTATCCCACGGAGCAGATTCATATCGAGGGGCTCAGCAAGGGCCACGCATGGGAAGACATGAAGGCCTATAGCGAAAAATACGAACATCCGGTCTGGAAGGCAATCAGAGAAAAGGCCAAAGGCGCCGGCCACGGCGGAATGGACTTTATCGAAGACTATCGCCTGATTACGGCCCTGCGAAAAGGGATATCGCCGGACATCGACGTTTATGATTCGGTGGCCTGGAGCGCTATCATCCCGCTTAGCGAGAAGTCCATCGCCGAGGGAAACATGCCCGTCAAATTCCCCGACTTTACTCGAGGCAGATGGAAAGAGTCACGACAGTTGGGCATTTCGAACTGGCTCGTATGACAACATGCCCTCGATTAAAGGAAAGTGAATGAAACCGACATTATTGATTCTTGCCGCCGGTATGGGAAACCGCTACGGCGGGCTTAAACAGATCGACCCGATCGGACCGAACGGCGAGATTATCATCGACTATTCAATCTATGACGCGGTTCGCGCCGGATTCGGCAAACTGGTCTTCATCATCCGGCATTACTTCGAGGACGAGTTCAAGGAGAAAATCGGCAACAAGTTTGACGGCCTGGTGGAAACAGCTTACGCCTACCAGGAGCTTGACGCCGCCCTCGACGGATTTGCCTTGCCGCCCGATCGCGAAAAACCCTGGGGTACGGGCCACGCGACCCTGCTGGGCAAAGATTTCATCGACGAGCCGTTCGCCGTAATTAACGCCGATGATTACTACGGCATCGATTCGTTTAAGATGATGGCTGAATTTCTTCGCGGCTCGGAAGTTTCGCCAACGAATTACGCCATGGTGGGTTTTCGGCTCCGCAATACGTTAAGCGAATACGGTTCCGTCGCCCGCGGCGTATGTCATTGTGACGACAAGCAATGTTTAAGCGATATCTTCGAACGGACAGGTGTGGAAAAACACGGAAACGGCGCCCGCTATTTCGACAAAGACGGCACAGAACACCTGCTGACCGGCGACGAGGTCGTATCCATGAACCTTTGGGGTTTTCACCAATCGGTTTTCGAGCACATCTCGGCGAAGTTTAAGGATTTTCTGAAAGAACGCGGAAACGACCCTAAAGCCGAACTGTTTATTCCTACCGTGATCGATGATCTTGTCGAAAGCGGTAAGGTTAAAGTCAAAGTTCTTCCCACGCACGACACATGGTTCGGCGTGACTTACAGGCAGGACAGAGAGATTGCCGAGCGATGCATTCGCAAGCTGATCGCAGAGGGAATGTATCCGGAAAAACTCTGGGGGAAATAATGGAATATGACGCAGGATCCGTAGCCGCAAATTTTAATCTTGCCGGTCGACTGATACGGAGCGAATCCTTCGGAAGCGGGCATATTAACGATACCTACTGCCTGACCTGCGGGCAAGACAACCGCCGGACACACTACATCCTGCAGCGGATTAATCATCAGGTATTTAAAAATCCGCCGGCGATGATGGAAAATATCCGCCGGGTAACGAACCATATTCGCCGGAAACTGCAGGAGCGGCAAAGTAAACTTGTCTCGCGCCAGCTTGTCGTCATCGATACTAAAGACGGCGACGATTTCTTCATGGACGACCGCGGCAATTATTGGCGTGTTTATAACCGGATAGAAAACGCACTTACATACGACACAATCGAATCGCCCGAACTGGCATACGAAGCCGCCCGGATGTTCGGCCGGTTCGCAGCGTTCCTGACGGATTTGCCCGGCCCGCCGTTACATGAAACAATTGTCGATTTTCATACGACTCCGAAGCGATTGACAACCTTCATGGAAGTCCTCCGGCAGGATCCGTGCGACCGCGCCAAAGACGCCGGGGCCGAGATCGATTTCGTGCTGGAGAATGCCGGGATATGTGACGTACTGCTAAATCACGCCGGCAAGGGCGAAATTCCGGTTCGCATAACCCACAACGACACGAAAATCAACAACGTGCTGCTGGATGAAAAGACTCACAAAGGCGTATGCGTGATCGACCTGGACACGGTCATGCCGGGGCTTTCGTTGTATGATTTCGGTGACATGGTGCGCACGGCGACAAATCCGGCCGAAGAAGACGAATGCGACCTGTCCAAAGTTACCATGCGGATGCCGATATTTGAAATGCTGCTCAAAGGCTTTGCCAAAGAAACACACGCGTTTCTAACGCCGACCGAGAAGAAAAATATGGCATTCGCAGGCAAGCTCATTACGTTCGAACAGATGATTCGATTTCTCGGCGACCATCTCGCCGGCGATATTTATTATAAGATACACCGCGAAGGCCATAACCTGGATCGCTGCCGAACGCAGATGAAAATGGTTCAGTCAATAATCGCACAGGAAGAGGCGATGAACGCCCTGGCCGATTCTGTCTTTCAAGAACTGTCCTGATCAGTTGAAAAATATTACAGCACCCGTTTCTGGCCTAAAAAACGCAGAAAACGGGGCAAAAAAATTATAAAAAATCCGATGCAGAATCTTCATCTTTGTTTTAGATTCTCAAACAAATCACGGCTTTCAGTCGCGGATCGGAGTGATTATTCCTTTGCTCCATACTTACGTAGAAGTTCGGCGGTTTCGGTGTAGCCTCTGTCTTTTGCCCACCACAAAGGAGTTAGGCCGTTGTTGTCTTTTGCATTCACATCAGCACCTTTTGTAATGAGTAATTCGACCGTGTTCTTATGGCCCCTCGATGCCGCCCAGTGCAGAGCTGTCCAGTCGTGGAATTTAGCCGCCTTAGAACTAATATCAGCGCCTTTGGCTAGAAGCAACTCTGTCACGGTCTTGTGGCCACCTTTGGCTGCACTGTGCAGTGGTGTCGTTAACCAGAAGCCATTTGCAAGGTTGATATCTGCCCCCTTATCAATCAGTAGCTCGACCACCTCCTGGTGACCTGCCCCGGCCGCGATATGTAAAGGTGTTCCCTCACTACTCTTCGCATTAACATTTGCACCGCTGGCAATAAGAAGCTCCGCCACTTCCTTGTGGCCGCCGAAGGCAGCATTGTGTAGAGGAGTATAACTACTTTTCGCATTGACATCAGCCCCTTTGGCGATGAGCAGTTTGACGACGCCTTCATGTCCTTTACAAGCTGCGTAGTGTAGAGGAGTTCGGCCGTTCACTTTTGCATTGATGTTGGCCCCTTTAGCTATGAGCAACTCGGCCAGTTTGACGGCACCGGATTGGATCGCTTGATGTAATGGTGTACTACATTTGTCTTTTGTTTTGGCATTAACATCAGCACCATTGTCAATAAGATATTCGGCTACTTCTTCCTGGCCAGTTGATGCCGCCCAGTATAGAGATGTCCAGTCCATTTCGTCCCTTGTGTCGATATCTGTTCTCTGCTGAATAAAGCCCTTCACACGGGCCAAATCACCCACACATGCCGCTCCATGGAAGCTGGAAACATCGGCACCTTTGCCAACAAAAAACCCAACCAACTCGCGGTTTCCACTCCATGCTGCGCCGTATAAAGCCGTCCTGCCATCATTGTCCTTTACCTCCAGTTTGGCTCCATGGGCGACTAATAATTCTACCATCTCTTTATAGTCTTTCGCTCCCTCTTGAAAAGCTGCAAGTTGCAAAGGTGTCAGGCCTGACAGCTCTCTCGCATTGATGTCGGCTCCCTTGGTGATAAGCTGGTCAAGAAGTTTTTTATGATTCTTGATAATTGCCCAATGCAAAGGTGTTAGACCCAAGGCGTCCTTTGCATTGACGTCGGCACCTCTGACGATAAACAGCTCTGTCAGTTTTTCGTCATCATTCATAATGGCCCAGTGCAGAGGGGTGAAGCCGCTCGGCTTGGCATTGATGTCGGCGCCGCTATCAAGAAGCAGCTTGAACATAGATTCACTGCGTAGCCAAACGGCTGAGAGTAGTGGCGAGTTATGATTGTAATCTTCCGCATTTACATCAGCACCTTGTGAAATGAGCTTCTTGACCTGTTCTATATCGCACTTTTCTACAGCCTCACAAAGCGATTTAGTCTTCTTTGCTTGTTGAATACGCTCTATCATAAGCTTTGTTGATGGGATAATCGTACTGGCCGGATACTCATTGAGAAGTTTCTGAAATGAAGATAATGCAGCATCGAACTGTCCCGTTTCAAAATAAGATTGTCCGATCCAATATCTGGCATCCTGGGTAATTTTGCTGTTCGCGGAGATCTTTATCACTTCTTCGAATTCAGCAATAGCCGCATCGTACTGCTTGCTATTCAGCAGCTCATTTGCCTTTTCGAAGTGCTGAGCGGCCTTTGTATCTGCTTCTGATGAGATTTCTGCAAATGAAACATCACATAGCCCGGAGACGACTACTAAAATCCAGCATATAGTTATTGAGATTAATTTTTTATTGTTCATTTTTCTTTCCTCTTATTTTTCGGCGCTGATTGACTGCGCCATATCCATTAATTGTGACATTTCGAAATTACCGATTAATACGTAAAAAAGAGTGTCATCTCTCCACGCCAGAATGGCTCCTCCGGCCTGCCCCTTATTTTGGTATACGGCATATTCCCTGAAATCCTGTGCTACAAGTCTGCGTCCTCCTTCTAAATGCTGTTCGAAAAGCGATACAGTGTCGATACCATTGGTATACAGCAAGTACAGTGCATCTCGATCATCAATTTTTCTGATCTCGTTGAGTCTAAAGCCGGGGTGAAGCCTCGGCAATGCCACAAGACCAAAGTTGGCGGTCTTTTGAGCTTCAGGAAGTGTAAGTGTATGTCCATTAGCAATTGCAGGAGCTTCAGGCACGCTGATTTTGCGTTGAGAAGAGGGTCCTCTGACAATGATACCCGGACGCATATATTCCGGCCCATCATCAAGAAATTCATAATACAGGATGTCATGTTGGTTCACTCGCATCTGTGCCGGCTGTGGTGCGGCCGAACTAAAGGAAGCATGTTGGGCAACGACATCCCGGTGCTCCTTTAAATACAAGTTAATGGTAGCTGAATCATCAGGCTGAGCAACAGCAACTTCGCGCTGAGCCAGCTCCAGCTCATTTTTCAGGTCGCTGACTTTTCCGGACAAAACAAAGCAGGCCACCAGGGAAGAAATGATAAGAAACGCTGCAGCCAGACTGCCTGCACACACCAGCAATTTGAACCTGCTCCTCAACAGTACGGGGACGTGAGACATTTCAGGTTTTTTGGAAGATTCCAATGCTGCTTCGGCATCTGCCAATATGTGCTCATGATCAATAGCAGTTCGGTTAATGCTGATTTTCTCTGCTAATCGCTCTATCTCTTCTTGTTTCATTCTGACTATCCTCGTTTAAAATTGCCCGCAGTTTCTCGATTGCGTAACGGTATCTGCTCTGCACTGAGTTTATTGAAAGACCAAGCAATCCGGCAATTTCCCGGAATCTCATTTGCCCCTGAATACGTAGTACGAACACTTCGCGTTGTTGGTAGGGCAATTCTGCCAATGCCTCGAAAACTCGGGCAGATTCTTCAACATCAATGAGTCGCTTTGCGGGGCTGGGGGAAACTTGCGGAGAACATAACTGTTCAGGTTGATATGTCGATTGCCTCGCCTTGCTGCGCAATTGGTCCCGAGCCCTGTTGGCCACACAACTTATCAAATAGCTTTTGAGATTACTGTGTATCATTGAACTATCAACCGTTCCCGCAAAGTTAACAAAAACATCGTGAAGACAGTCCTCTGCAGATTGAATATCTGACAGAAGAGACGTCGCTACCCGAAGCATATCGTCTATGTACTTTTCGTATATTCGACGCAGTGCGTCTTTGTCTCCGGCACGTAGCCTGTTTAACAAACGCTGGTCTTCAAACATCAATATTCCTCAGATCTTGGGAAGGTTGAAGCTTCAATCACTTGAGTGACGATCTGGATACATATTTTAGTCTAACGAAAAAGATTTTTTTCGCCAGATTTTTACATGGTCAATGAAAAGTAAAAGGCAGAATCTTTTTACTTATGGCACTAAAACCATTTATTGAATCCGGAATTTGTAGAAAATATTGTAGAACGCTGCCGGATAGACTATAATCCCCATCGTCCGTATCGTGGTTCGTGGATCGTGTCACGAATTGTGAATAACGTATGTGGCTTGGTAAGCAGGAGAACCTATGGATATTGATTTTACAAGTCTCGGATTTGAAACGAATTTCAGCGCTCTCGACTGGTGCATAGTCATAGGCTATCTGATTACAGTCGTCGGTATAGGCGTCTATATTCGCAAGTACATAGCCTCGGCCACGGACTTTATGGTTGCCGGCCGGGGCCTTAAGACCTTTCTCGCCATAGCAACCATGATCGGCACGGAACTGGGCCTGGTAACGGTGATGTATTCGTCGCAGAAAGGTTTCACCGGCGGATTCGCCGCGTTTCACATTGCCTTCGCCGCGGCGATTGTCACGCTTTTCGTAGGCATTTCCGGCTTCATCGTTGTGCCGCTCAGGCGGCTGAAGGTGATGACAATACCGGAGTTTTACGAGATGCGATTCGGCAGAGACGTCCGCATACTCGGCGGTATTATCCTGGCGCTTTCGGGTATCCTCAATATGGGCATGTTCCTGAAGGCCGGCTCGCTGTTCGTTACCGGCGTAACCGGCATGACCTCCGATTTTCATCTCAAGATCGTCATGACCGTCCTGCTGTGCATGGTCCTGCTTTACACGACCCTGGGGGGGATGGTGTCCGTAGCGATACTCGACTATATCCAGTTCGTAGTACTGTCGTTCAGCCTGCTCTTTGCCAGCGTTATGTCGATTAGATACCTTGGCTGGGATAATATTGTCGATACGGTTACAAGGGAGATGGGCCAGAGCGGATTCAATCCCTTCGACGAAAAAGGCTTCGGCTGGTCATACGTCCTATGGATGTTCTTCATGGGCCTGGTAAGTTGTGCCGTCTGGCAGACCGCCGTCATCCGGGCCTGCTCGGCAAAGAGCACCTCAATTGTGCGACGGATATACATTCTATCTTCGGTGGGTTTCCTTATCCGGTTCCTGATCCCCTACTTCTTCGGAATCTGTGCCCTTGTATTTATCGCCAATAACCAGACCCTCAGGGGCATATTCCTGTCCGCCGACGGAAAGGCAAACTCAGATTTATCGCTGACTGCAATGCCTTTCTATATGAGCCAGATCCTGCCGGCGGGTTTTATCGGCATTATCTCTGCGGGTATGCTCGCGGCGTTCATGTCGACCCACGACAGCTATCTTTTATGCTGGAGCTCGGTGCTCACTCAGGATGTGGTCGCGCCATGGTTTAAAAAAGGCCTGTCCTCGAAGGCGCGACTCCTGCTGACAAGGATTTTTATCGTTGCAATAGGAATCTTCATCCTCGTCTGGGGTCTCTGGTATCCGCTCGAACAGGATTTGTGGGACTACATGGCCATTTCCGGCGCCATATACTCCATCGGCGGATTTGCCCTGCTGGCGTTCGGGCTGTACTGGAAGCGGGCCAGCAGAGCCGGAGCATATCTGGCGCTGCTTACCGGTTTTCTTGCCCTTCTGGGCCTCTCGAAGGTCCAGCAGTTATGTTCGCCTTTGCTGAACCCGATCAAGAAACGTTTTGAAATCGAGGGTGACATTCCCAGCGCCGTTATCGGCCTGATCGTTCTGGCGCTGGCGATTGTCCTGATGATTGTCGGATCGCTGCTGCTGCCCGACAAGAGTGGACGAGCAACTCTTATGAAACTAAGGAGTGATTTAGATGGATTGGATTAAAATTTGGACGTTCTTCTTCTTTCTGAGCCTGGCGCTTTTTGCCTGCCTTTCGATTGTTGTTACAATCGGAGGATTCTTCAACATAAGATCGCTGTTCAAGGATCTTTCCGAAGCCAGGCAAAAAGCGGAACACGCCGACCGGCGATAATGAAAAGCAGAGATAATACGTAGCCCCCCACTTTAAGCGTAGGCTGCAATAGAACGCTTTGTTCTAATTAAAAATCTTCTGCTTCTCTATTCTAATCGCTTCAGCAGAAAATCCGGCAAAGGAAAGCTATGGCAAAAATAACTTTCAGTCTCGATGAGCTCACACAAATCCTGATTTCCAATGAACTCTTGCGCGGAGAGATATTACGCCCGAAAGTTGAAGGTGATAGAATCCATTTTGTGATAAAGACTAATTCATTCATTCTGCCGTATATTCCCGCTTCGTTAGGATACATGGGTTTCAGCGATAACCTCGCAACATTCGAACTTACCATCGTGAGCAGCTATCTGAACAAAGCCGTAAGCCGGCTCAAACAAATACTCCAGCTCAAATTACCGGTATACATAAACCTTGAGTATCCGAAAATCTTTGTCGATGTGGACAAGCTGCTTAAAGAAAAAAACATCAGGGGCATTAGAGTCAAAGATATCTCTTTTGATGGCGGCGAGTTTACGATTACAACATGTAACATCTGAGCGTTTTCGTTGGAAGGAATTTCCAATGTAGGGGCGGTTCGCGAACCGCCCCCACATTGGGATATAAAGTCATGGACGAATCATACGTTTCCAGCCCGGTGGGAGTCTTAACGATCCTGTGCGGAGTAGGAGCATTATTCTTTTTTCTCGAAGAACGAACGCGGTGGAAGCTCTTCAATTATTTTCCGCCGCTGATTTTTATCTACGCCATACCCGCCGTAATGTCAAACACCGGCGTATTAACAAAAACTTCGGTTGTGTATGACTGGCTCAGCTCAACCGTATTGCCGATGTTTCTCATAATAATGCTTTTGAAGGTCGACGTCGCATCGACAATCAGAATGATGGGCAGGGGCATCTTCGTAATGCTCTTCGGCACTGCCGGCGTAGTTCTTGGCGCCCCAATAGCATTTCTTATTGTCGGAAGCAAACTGCCCGAAGATTCATGGAAGGCTTTTGGCTCGTTAGCCGGTAGCTGGATCGGCGGCACCGGCAACATGGCGGCCGTCACCGAAGGGCTTAAAACGAGCGGCCAGGGATTCGGGCTTGCCGTGCTTGGCGACAATCTTGTCTATATGGTATGGCTGCCGATTCTGCTGGGATCGAAATACTTCGCCAAGGCGTTCAATCGTTTTACGCGGGTGGACAAAAAACGACTCCGGATGCTCGAGATGACCCAGGCAGAAACGCAGGACTCGCAGCGCCATAGGGCGTCCTGTGGAGAACGCGTCCGAATGAGACATTTTCTTTATCTTCTTGTGCTGGGCTTTGCTTGTACATGGGCGGCGGAAATCCTCTGTAGCCAACTGCCTGAGCTTCAACCGATTTTAACCGCTTCGACATGGAAGATTCTGCTGATTACTACAATGGGCCTGCTGCTTTCGCTCACTCCGGCAAGACACATTCCCGCAAGCCACGAGCTTGCAATGGCTCTTGTCTATATCTTTGTCGCAAACATGGGAGCCAAAGCCGATATATCCGGACTTACAGGTTCCGCCGGATGGTTCATTCTCGGATGCTATATCTGGATAGCCGTGCACGGGGCTTTTTGTGTCCTTGGTGCATATCTGCTGAGAGTGGACATTCATTCTACCGCGATTGCGAGTGCCGCGAATATCGGCGGTGCGGCCAGCGCCCCCGTGGTTGCTTCAAGCCATAACGAAAAACTCGTGCCGGCAAGTATCCTGATGGCCCTTATGGGCTATGCCATTGGAACCTACGGAGCGTTTCTCGCGGCCTGGTTGTGCTATCTGTTGAGCGGCTAAAAGTCTTATAAGCCCCCCCCAATGCCGTCCTGGCAATACGGATATTCCAAAATCGTCCAAAATCAGAAAAAACTGGAAAATCGGGGCCAGAAATTGTATAATAAAGGTTGTTTAAAGGCCGTATTCGAGTATGCGGCTTGAATATTATCAATTGTATATTAAGGTGGAGTGGCCATGTGCTTTAGAAGTCGTTTCCTGATTTTAATGCTCCTGGTTCCCTGTGTGGTTCTTGCCAGGGAAGATGATCCGGAGCCGGCATGGAAGAACCAGATTGATTATGCCTCCGAAGAGTTTCAAAGCTGGACGTCTCCTCCGTACGTCAAGTTCACGATAATAACCAAAGAAGGCTTCGATCCGAACGTCGTGTGCTACCAGGACTGCCGGAAGTACGAATACCACTTTGATTTTGCGCTCGAGTGCCTCGATCCATTTATCGGCATGACCATAGAGCAATTCGATGATGTCACCCTGCACGAAACGGGGCAGCAGGCAGTGCTCGGCGCCGTGATTTTTTCCCCCTGGGCGGATCCGCCGTTCAATGAGTACGGCATACAGCTTGTTCGAAATGATCCCTATAGCCGCGAAGAAATCGTAAGCCTGTTCAATATTGTCAAGGCTTCGATCATAGCCGAGCCTAACGTGACGGCGTACTATTTCCCGACCTACGAGCAATATACTGTGGCCCGGCAGAATCGTGACTGGTTCGAAAGTCAGGGCATACGGATCGGCTCTACCGCCCAATGGGCTGAAGGCAACGCGAGCTATTCGGACGGCTGGGCCCTGGGCACGCTCAAATTCTTTGCCGGCAGCGAAATTCAGGCGGCCTTCACTAATGGCGATTTGTTGCCGGAAGATATCCTGCTGACCGACGGCGTGCCGGCCGAGATTCCATCCGTTGCCGGCATTATCAGTTTGATGCCATCGACACCGAATTCTCACGTGGCCATACTCGCAAAATCTCAGGGCGTGCCCTTCGTATACCTTGCGATCGAGCAGGATGCGGCCCGTGCGCAAGGCCTTGTAAATCGCAGCATCTATTTGGCCGCGTCGAGCGAAAACATGCAACTCTTCAGCACGGCCAAGCTGCTCGATGCAGGGAGCCTCAGCGGACCGGAGAAGGCCTCGATCCTGGAGCTGAAGCAGACGCCTGCAATTACGATAACACCGATGATGCAATGGGGACAATTATGGGCCGATACGAATGACCTGGAACCCGCCGATATCGGTTATGTCGGCGGTAAGGCCGCGAACTTCGGTATCCTGCGCCGGGCTATCCCGGACAATTCGCCGAAGGCCATGGCGTTCTCGTTCGACCTCTGGAACGCTTTTCTCGACCAGTCTTTACCCAGCATGGCGCCGGTCGTACTGGCCCCGGGCGGGCACGCTCTTTTCTGGGCCGATGACGACACTGAGCAGGGACCTTTTCATGCCGGTTTCAAGCTTAGCCTGTCGGGGGAGGATGTGGGCCTTTTCGATAGCGACGGTCAAACACTTATCGACGGCTTGAGCTTCGGGCCCCAGCAGGAGGATATCTCGTACGGGCGGTCCGTTGACGGCGGAGACCTGTGGCAATTTTTCGAGAATCCATCACCCGGTGCGGCAAATTCGCCGACCGGCGGCGGCAACGGCCTGGTAATCAACGAATTCATGGCCGACAATAAAACGGCTATCGAGGACCCGGCCGAACCCAGCGAATATCCCGACTGGATCGAGCTGTATAACGGCACGGGCGATACCGTCATCCTGAGCGGGATGTTCCTGACGGATGACCTGAACGATCCGACGAAGTGGCAGATTCGCACGCCCGTCAGCGCAGGCACCATTCGAGAAGAAATCGCCATGCGACTGTCGCAATATACGAGATATCCGCCGGCGGACATGAAAGGATTATCCAGAGACCTGGAGGCAATTCGCAATTTAATCGAAAACTCGAATATCGCTCAGTTCGACCCGGAGATAAAATCCGCCGTAATCGACGCCCTTGAGACTTTCGGATTCGACCCCGGCACGAAGATTCGTTTTCGCAGCTCGACCAACGTCGAGGACAGCGAGCTGTTCACGGGAGCGGGCCTCTACGACAGCTACAGCGGCTGCCTGGCCGACGATCTGGACCAGGATGATGCCGGCCCATGTGTATGTGACGCGTCGGATGGCGCCGAGCGCGGAGTGTTTCAGGCCATTCGAAAGGTCTTCGCCAGTTTCTACAACGACAACGCATTTCTGGAGCGGCTCAAGCATGGTGTCAACGAAGCCGACGCCGGCATGGCCCTGCTGGCCCATAGCTCTTTTCCCGACGAAATCGAGTTGGCTAACGGTGTGGCCACAATGAAAAAGAGCCGGGGCACGGACTGGACCGCGAACGTAGTTTGCCAGAAGGGAGCTATATCGGTCACCAACCCTCCGTCCGATGCGGTACCCGAAGAGGTCAGGATTGAAATGACGCATTTTCAGGGAGCAGCTCCGTGGCTTCTCCAGCGTTCCAGCCTCGTGCCGCTGCGCGAGAACACCGTGCTCGAATGGGAGCAGGAATATATCGAGCTTTACGACTTGCTGGCCACGGCTGCGGAACAATATTGCCAGGCCGTACAAAAAGACGATCTCCTGCTGGACTTCGAGTTCAAAAAGGTGGCTCCCGAAGGCAAGCTCATAATCAAACAGATTCGAGAAATCCCACAGCCCGGAAATGTCGAATATACTACGCCCTACATGCTCGGAGGAGAGCCCAGAGAATATTGGTCGCTGCAGGGCAGAGGAAGCAACGTATTCACAAGCCACAGGCTGAAATCCCGCTGGACGCTCAAACCGAAAAACATCTGGCTCAGCGAGGACAATTTGCAGCAATGTATTTACGATACGGTGGACATCGAATATGTCGCCGAAGGACAGGTCCGGCAGATTTCTGTCGATCTGCCTTTATTACCCGGAGCCGAACACATCTACGAAAAGTCGGAATGGGAATTCAGCCAGTACGCATTGACCGATACGTGGCGCTTCGTGGACATCAATAATCCGCGGACTTACCGCCTCCGCACCGAACCGCTATTCGAGAACATCGTGCCGGACCCGATTGTTACGCCGGACGACCTGCGGATCGGTCTCGAAGTCGAATATGAAAGGCCTGTGCTCATCGATGACTCCAACACGACGTCTACTGAGGAAGCGGCTCTCTATCAACCGTGGGAGCCGACCGACCAGGACATCCTCGATGTATGCTCATTAGACGATCCGAATACCGGCGTATTCGTTAATATACAATTCTACGCCCGCTGGGCATGGGGATGGGGCGGATCTCCCACCTCGGTCCGGATAGAACGGACCACGATTCAGGGGCTGACCACCGAGCCAATCGTTCTGACCGGCTACTATTCCCAGAGTTTCGGCGGCGGATCTCATCTCAGTCCGAAGAACTTCCTTTTCGAGCCGGCACTGGAACCCGGAATCTCGCAGACGATACTCGATGAGCTGAAAGCCCGAAACGTCAAATACATTTACTATACAACCGGCGGCCGGGAGTCCCGCCCCACCGAATGGGAGGATACGCCGCCGAAGATAATACTCTACGGATTCGACGCCGATTTTTAGGGCCATATCTCCAGCCGAAAAACCGAAAATACACAAGCTTCGCCTGCCCTAATATATACAAAATCCGCTACCCTGCCGTTAAGGGAAATCTCAAAATCATATTACAAATACACAGAATGTTTCCGGGATTCAGATACCAGCGGCAAGAACGCCGGCGGAGATACAAAATGATCCTTGCCAGAGTGCGCATTATGGTTTATTCTTAGTGAAATATTGTTCAGAAATGGCTTTTTGTATGGAGATAAGAAGTTATGTCGGCACAAGAACACAATATTCGCTATTGGCAGAAAGCAAATATTCAGCGTGATACCAGTTTTGCCTGCGCGAATAATTGTTCTCAAAGACTGTTAGGGAGTGACACAATGAAAATACGAACCAGATTTTTTTGCAGTATTTCCGCCTTTCTTATAGTAGCGGGACTGGTTATTTCAGCAGGATGCGCTCGCAAGACAGAAGCGTTATTTACCAGACCCGAGCTTATTACCCATAGCCGGCTGGCAATCCTTGGCCTTACTCCCGAACAGGAACAATTATTCATGGCCGCCTATACCAAAACCTTTACCGGACAAGTCATTACCTTCGTCGAAAGAAATCGTCTGCAGGATATCCTCAGCGAGCAGGATTTGTTGAAGGGAAGACTGAACGAGAAAACCAGGGCCAGGATAAAGCAGCTTTTCGGCGTCGAAGCTCTCATTATGTGTACGTATTCTGACGGATCTGATGGTATCGGCAGAAAGAAGCTGCTTGTCCGAATCGTAGACACCGCAACGGGAGTCATTGTAGGCTCTGTAATAACCGATGGACGCGACAACTTCTCATACCTTTGTAACACTGCGGTAAAATCGCTCAAGGCGGACCTTCAGGGCGGAAGCTGATATGCGTGTTTAGCTGAGCAAATTTGTAATGATAACTTCCGGTTTGAATGTGAAGAGGATGATTCGAAATTGGAGCCTGCTGATGTTGACCTGGGGATGCCTTTCTTTTATCGCCGTGTCTTCTCACGCCGCCGGTTATTCGCCGCAAGTGGGCCAACTCCATCCTGATTTCACTCTGCCCGGCATCGCGGACAGCGAGCCTGTATCACTGTCGCAATTTCGCGGCCGGAAGGTCCTGCTGATCCACTTTGCCTCATGGTGAAGGGGTTGCCGTCAGACCGTGCCGGTCTGGAATACAAAACTGCAGGAGTGGATGCGAGAGAACAAGCTGGTTGTACTCGGAATCGCACAAGAGCAGCATCCCGACCGCTGCCGGCTGTTTGCACAGTGGAAGAAGTTGAATTGGCCGATTCTGCACGATCCGATCAACGTGATGCAGGTAAGAGGAGTGCCGATTGAGGTAGCCATCGATGAGCACGGCATCGTCCGCAGTCTCCGGCCCGATTTGAAAACGTTCGAGGAGGAGTTCCTCGATAAAACCTTTGTACCCAAGGGCGAAGAATTGCCGAGCAATTCTGAGAAAGCAACCCGGCCCGACCTGGCAGCTTTGCGCCGCCGCGCTGAACAAAACCGCTCGTCCGATGCATGGCGGCAGTTCGGCGATGCTCTTGTGCTCTGGGGAGGACCCGCCGGCGTTAATGACGCCATCAATGCTTATACGCAGGTGATTAATATCAAGCCGAAAGACGGAGATACGCATTTCCGACTGGGAGTCTGCTATCGCATTCGATACGAATCCCGGCAGCGGATACCTGCCGACTTCCAAAAAGCTGTGGACCACTGGACCAGTGCCCGGCAGATCGAGCCCAATCAGTACATTTGGCGCCGGCGCATCGAGCAGTACGGCCCGCGAGCCACCAAGCCGTACCCGTTCTACGATTGGGTCCAGGCAGCGGCAAGTGATATCAGGGCACGCGGCGATGAACCTGTCGAATTGAGGGTCTTGCCAACGAGTTCCGAAATCGCCGATCCGGGCAGCAGTCCTGACAATGAGCAGCTCGATGTTAAGCCGCCGGACCCTCAAGGCCGGATTCTTCGCGATGAGCAGCGCCTGATATCCGCGGAGGTAACGGTAATCCCGCCTCGCGTAAAGCCTGGAGGAACCGTCCGGGTTCACGTGACGCTTCGTCCGGACAACAAGCGTAAAGCTCATTGGAACTACGAGGCGGAGCCGCTGAAGCTCTGGATCGATACACCCCCCGGATGGAAGGCACAGCCTCAACTACTGACAGCACCGCAGGGCGATAAACCGGAGACTTCGGAGCCGCGGCATATTGAGTTCGAGCTCCATGCCGCAAACGACGCAAGCGGCACATCCAAACTGTCCGCTTACGCATTGTATTACGTTTGCGAAGGCGCGGGCGGAACGTGCAGTTTCCTTCGACAGGATATCCCTGTAACAGTAACGGTCGATTAATAGCAACTTCTACTTCGTAATGCTGAGAGAGGAAAAAGTCAACCACGCCTGAATTTCGCTTTGTCATGATTGCCAAATGTGGTAATCTGTCAAACCAATATGTTAGGCTTCACTCGCCGGGCATAGTAGACCGGTAATTTTAGCTACATGGAGAAAGGTAAAATAATGGCCATAAAAGAAGCATTACTCCTATTCTTAACCGCGATGTTACTGCCTGCCGGGCAATCTTCGGCAGGTGATTGGCCCCATTGGCGAGGACCGTACCTTAATGGCTCAAGTGATGAAAAGAACCTGCCAGCGACCTGGAGCAAAACCGAGAATATCGCCTGGACCGCATCTCTGCCCGGCCACGGTTCCGCAACACCTGTCATCGCTAACGGCAAAGTCTTTGTAAGCTCGACAGACAGAAACAGCGGCGATCTTCTTGCCCTGTGCCTCGATGCCCGAACCGGCAAGGAGTTATGGCGCGAAAAGCTGGGAGCATCCAGCCGAAACGTGCCCAGAAACAATCCGGCCACGCCTTCGCCTGTCACTGACGGCAAGCATGTATATTTCATGTTCGGCTCCGGCGACTTAGCTTCGCTGGACTATGAGGGAAATGTCCTCTGGTCCCGCAATCTTGAGGCCGAATACGGCAATATCTCAATTAAGTACGGCTACAGCTCGAGCCCGCTGCTTCACGACGGCAAGCTCTATATTCTCATCCAGCGGCGAGAAACCGCTTATCGTTCCCCTAACAGCACAACTCTCGATGCGTTCATACTGGCAGTAGACGCGAGCACAGGCAAAAATATCTGGAAGCGGCCCCGCAAGACCGATGCTCAGAATGAGTCGCTCGACTCTTACAGTTCGCCGATCCTCCTTCGTCATTCCGGACGCGTCGAAATTATTATCATAGGCGGCGACTATGTCACAGCCAATGACCCGGCAACAGGAAAAGAGCTGTGGCGATACGAATACGCCAGGCAAAAAAGCACAAGAGGACGGAACATCACCTCGCCGGTCATCGTCGAAGAGCTTGTCCTAAGCGTTCCGCCGAGGGGCGACGACGGCCTTCTCGCAATCAGGGGCGGCTCAGATGGCACGATTACCGACGACCATATCGCCTGGACATTTGACGGCCCGTCGCCGGATTGCAGCACTCCCCTTTTTTATAAGGGCAACCTCTATGTCCTTGCCGACAGAAAAGGCGGAGTCATAACCTGCCTCGACGCCGGAACGGGCCGGCAAAAATGGCAGGGCAAGCTGGGCGGCACCGCTCCCTGGTGGGCATCTATCACCGCCGGGGACGATAAGCTCTACTGCATTAGCGAAGCTGCCGAGGCTGTCGTACTTGCCGCCGGCGACGAAGACTTCAAAATACTCCATCGAATTGACATGGGTGACAAGCCGACACAGGCTTCGATTGCAATCGCCGACGGGCACCTGTTTATTCGCACAGCAAACAGGCTATCCTGCATTGGCAATTAGACTTTGGTTTTTAGCGATACAATTTCTAACAAAGCCGTATAACCTGGCTTTCCGAGAACACAAGATGGGTTGGACCAGCAAACTGATCCAACCCATCCTTTACTTCTTTTTAAGGCCGATTAAGACCTTTCATTCCTATCTGTCGATACTCTGATCGTGCTAATTGGCAGGCGATTCGTACGCACCGACATCATTCGCGGGGCCTTGCGGACGCGCAGTACCATCGATATCGTGGTCGGGCGCATCTTCCGCCGTTCCTGCATCGATAGCCTCAGAGCCGGCCGCCAGGTGATAATCGCCGCCGGCCGTGTCAGCCAACGGATCGGCCGAAGCGATAAAGTTACCATTCAGGCCCAGATCGGCATCGGCAATGCCTTTTATTTCAGAATCGTTGTCCAAAATAGTGCCGAAGAAGGCATTGTTCATGGTAATATTGTTGTTCTCGCTCTTGCTCCAGTTAATGGTATTGTCACTCCCCGGCGACGAATCATTATTCACAAACAGGTTGTTGACAGCCTTATTGGTAACAATAGCAGGATCAGCGCGACCCGTGCCGAAATACAGGATTCCCTTGTCCGTGGTTGTATTGCCGACAAAGGTACAGTTCGCGACGTTAATGATATCCCCATCGATGCGAACCACAGCGTCATCCTGAATGTTGATATTGTTGTCGAAGATGCAGTTGGTAACTATAACTACAGCAGTCTCGTCCTGGTCCATATTTAACGCGACACCGTCACCGCCTTCGCCGCTGATGTCGTCATTGGAGCAGCTCGAAATCCGGACGCTGTCGATCAAGACCGAGTTGCAGACGCCGTCGACCATAATGCCCGCGCCGTTCCGTCCGGCGGTGCAATTTTCAACCACGGTGTTGGTTATGGTAACATCCAACTGGTTATTGACATAGATTCCGCCACCGTCACGGTCGCCGTCATCCGGCACTGTCGCACCGGCCCGGCAATTCTTAACGACGCAATTGTTCATCACGACTTTGGGGTACTCTATGTAGTTGGCGCTATTGGTTGTGCTGAAGTTGTCGACAGCGATAGCGCCGCCGTCATCGCCCGCGATGCAGCCGTCAAAGGTTACGCCGTCGAGGTAGACACCGGGCTCACCCACGGTCGGATCGTTCACGTCAACGGCCGCCGGATTGAACGGGGTCGGAGAATTCGCGTAAATGGCGCCGCCGTCATTGTCAGTCGTAGTGCAATTGGTAAACACGCTGTCGGTAACATTAAACTGTGCCGCACTGTTGGAGCGGATAGCACCGCCTCGTCGCGAGCCACAATTGTTAAAAGTGCTGCCTACGATATTGACCACACCGCCATACCTGAGCATTTCGAGGGCCGGCGTATCTTCGGCGTAGCTGGTGTCCGCGACCTTGCCCGCGCCGGAAATCCAGAGGAATCCGCCGTCGGGATCGCCGCTGACATTATCGGCCAGTGTGTTCGGATCCAGACCCGTTTTGCTGTCTTCGATAACGCAATTAATAAGACTCAGGTTCCTGCGAATCGCGGAGATCGAACCGCCGTCGTCCCGGCAGCGATTTTTTGTAAAGATCGAGTTCTCGATTTTCAGATCCCAGTTCTCCGGATCGGGATTACTCGAATGGATCGCACCGCCGTCGTTGGACGAGTTGTTGTTCGTAAAGGAACAATCGACGACATTCGCCGTAGCCCAGCCCATATACAATGCGCCGCCGAAGCCCAGGAAAGTGGGAACGTCAGGAGTGTTAGGATCGGAATTGTCGAGTCCTGTCGCCAGGGCGTTGCAATTTTCAAAAGCCACGTCAATCACAGTGCCTTCGGCGTAGTTTTCCAGGCAGATCCCGCCGCCGTTGGTGCTCTTTAACGGATCTGTAATCACATTGGCCGCCAGCGGAGGATCGATGGCCGGGTCACCGACGCGCAGGACGCTCTTGTCCACATTGTCGGCCACGCCGTTGATAATACTAAGACCCTGAATCACCCAGTCTTTCGGACCGGATGTGTTGACAGGATATCCCGTTTCGGAATATGGCAGATCGTCGCCCTGGCTGCGGTCGCCCCAGCCGACGAAGGCCCGCGTAACGCCGCCGCAGTCGATAATGGCCTGTCCGGAACCGGCGCCGAGGTAAGTAACGCCGTCTTTGACTTCGATCGCCTCTGTGATGGCGTACGTGCCCGCGGCGATGCCGATGATGTCGCCCGCTACGGCGATAGCATTCGCCGCTGCGATGTCCCCACCTGCCTCCACAACGATCGTGGGCTCGGGCTCAGATGCAGCCGGCGTCGAAATACTAAGCGTGTCGTGTCCCGATGCGGTTATTCGCACACCCTGAACCGGCACGTCCGTTGTGAAAACCACACCATAAGCGTTCTGACCACTCGCGCTGACTGACGTGTCGGCATAGGGTCCGCCATCCGCCGTTTTGTCGAACGCGACCTCCGCTCCCAGCGAGCCGTCGGCAAGAATCGCTTGCCACTTACCCTTGTCGTTGCCGCCTCGCTCGAACAGGAAGAAAGCATCGCTCGGCACCGCAAAGATCGTTTCCTGGTAGTCAATCCCGTCGATCGATGAAATGTTGTTGACGCCATCCAACGAGAACAGGAAGTTGTCGGCTTTCGAGCCAACGTCGCCCTCCTTAGCGTTCGACGTTCCGCTCACCGTATCCGCCGGAGCCGGGTCTCCTTCGGCCCACAAAGTTGGAATACCCGTGTCAGCAGGGATATACCACCGCGTGGTTGTACCCAGTACCAGGCCTCCATCAGCTACAACGTACTCAGTTTCCGCATACCTGAGGCTGACGATCGCGCCGTCAACCACGGTAACATCCGCCAGGCCAATGAGTGTGTCGGCCCCGACGGGTGCAGCCATGACCACCAACGCAAAAATGATTAAACAAGCCAATTTTCTACACATAATAGTCCTCCTTCAAAAAAAGAGTTAATATAGAAACGAATGTTAATATGTCTTGCCTTCACTACATTTTAATGCCTGCCCAAGACATTTC
>Ga0307379_10000638_pt1 | contig 58036 bp, 58 predicted proteins | sample UN2MG_FD_202237 | JGI IMG/M metagenome (GOLD analysis project Ga0307379, IMG submission 202237) | Soil microbial communities from Risofladan, Vaasa, Finland - UN-2 | ecosystem: Environmental > Terrestrial > Soil > Coastal area > Acid sulfate soil | place: Finland: Risofladan, Vaasa | collected... | reverse complement strand
GCACGGCCGTGCTGCTCGGCGGCGACGGCAGCTATAGCGCGGGCCCGGCGGGCAACCGCTTCGACGTGTCCGGCGTCAACGGCAAACTTGACGGCGGCCACGCCACCATCGTCCTCTCCATCACCGGCCCCGGCCCCATCATCGTGAACGCTCAAATCCCCCATTGCGGTCTCTTGCTCGCCGAAGAAAAAGGCCGATGGATGAATGACGTTGACCTGTCCCCGGCATTCACCCTGAACGCGGTTAACCCGCCATGACCGCGGCGTGACAATCCCCTATTCCCGCCCGCGGAATAAGCGACAAAGGCAAGTGGGTGGACGAGGTCATCCTGGACCCGGCCTTTACCATCACGGCAGTCGCGCCGTAGCGCGAAACCTCGGCCATCCTGTCTCGGGTGTCGCGCCCCGATCATCTTTGCTCACCAGAAGCCTCCCGCTTCATCCCGTTTGAATTTTCTCCGGCCCTATGTCAAAATCTATACAGCGCGATCAGCAGTCCCAATGTCCATATCGCCCCGGCGCGTTTTCCGGAGCCGCCCCGTGCAATAACGGTCCCGGCGGATTTTACTATCCCGATCAGCGGAGGTTGACAACAGGAAATGACCAAGAACGACTCGCCCGGCGCCAAGCAGTTCGAGCGCATGCAGCGCTTGCCGCCGTATGTCTTTTCGCTGGTGGTGAACCAGATGATGGAGGAGCGGAGGAAGGGAGAGGACGTGATTGACCTGGGCATGGGCAATCCGGACCTTCCGACCCCGAAGCCCATCGTGGACAAGATGAAGGAGGCGCTGGACAACCCCAAGAACCACCGCTACAGCGCGTCGCGGGGCATCAAGGGCCTCAGGAAGGCCATCTGCCAGTGGTACCAGCGGCGCTACGAGGTTGAGCTTGACCCCGAGACCGAGGCCATCGCCACCATCGGGGCCAAGGAGGGCCTGTCGCACCTGGCCCTGGTCACCCTGGGTCCCGGCGACGTGGTGTTCGCGCCCAACCCGTGTTACCCGATCCATTCCTACGCCTGCGTCATCGCCGGGGCGGACGTGCGCTCGATCCCCTTGACCGACGACCTCGACTTCTTCGAGCAGCTCAAGATGGCGGCCAAGCTCACCTGGCCCCTGCCCAAGATGATCATCCTGAACTTCCCCCACAACCCGACCACGCGGGTGGTGGAGCCGGAATTTTTCCACAAGGTGGTCGAGTTCGCGCGCGAGAACAAGATCTGGCTCGTGCACGACCTGGCCTACGCCGACCTGGTTTACGACGGCTACCGCGCGCCCAGCCTGCTGGAGGTCCCGGGGGCCAAGGAGGTCGGAGTCGAGTTCTACTCCATGACCAAGGGCTACTCCATGCCCGGCTGGCGCGTCGGCTTCTGCCTGGGCAACCCGACCCTGATCGCCGCGCTCGCCCGCATCAAGAGCTACCTGGACTACGGCATCTTCCAGCCCATCCAGATCGCGGCCATCAAGGCGCTTAACGATTGCGACGAGGAAGTAAAGCAGATCGTGGACGTGTATAAAAGCCGGCGCGACGTGCTGGTGGAAGGCTTGAACCGGCTCGGCTGGGAGATCGAGAAGCCCAAGGCCACCATGTTCGTCTGGGCCAAGATTCCGCCGAAATGGAGGGAGCTGGGCAGCCTGGAGTTCAGCCTGCGCCTGCTCAAGGAGGCCAAGGTGGCGGTGAGCCCGGGCGTCGGCTTCGGCGGGGTAGGGGAGGGATGCGTGCGCTTCGCCCTGGTTGAAAACGAGCACCGCATCCGCCAGGGCATCCGCGGGATCAGGAAATGGTTCGAGGCCGAGGGCGGACCGGGCAAATAAAAAGCAGTAAGAGGCAAGCCGCAGATGAACGCAGATGGACGCAGATAAGATTTGTGGATTTTTCTGATCCGCGTTTATCTGCGTTCATCTGCGGCTAAAAAAATCTACCTGTATTGTTGTGGATACTGTTTCCTCATTGCGGAGAGGGTGGATGAAAACCGTAAAAATAGGATTGATCGGATACGGCCTGATCGGACAGGGCGTGATCCGGCTCTTGAAGGAGAACGGCGGCGAGATCGCGGCCCGGCTGGGCGCGCGCCTCGAGCTGGCCGGCGTGGCCGACGTGGATATCTCCCGGCCCCGCAAGGTCAAGGTGAAGAAACAGATCCTCACCAACGACCCGTCCCGACTGATCAACGATCCCGACATCCCCATCATCATCGAGCTCGCCGGCGACTGGCCCGGGGTCAAGGACCAGATCATCGCCGCCCTGCGCGCCGGCAAGTCCGTGGTCACCGCCAACAAGGCGCTCTTGGCCAAGCACGGCGACGAGATCTGGAAGACCGCGGCCGAGACCGGCCAGGACATCTATTACGAGGCCAGCGTGTGCGGGACCATCCCCATCATCCGCGTGCTCCGGGAGGGACTGGCCGCCAACAAGATCCAGGCCATCTACGGCATCGTCAACGGCACCTGCAACTACATACTGACCGGCATGACGCGCGGGCTCGGGGATTACAGGGAAATCCTGGCCCAGGCCCAGGCCAAGGGCTACGCCGAGGCCCGGCCCGAGGCCGACGTCGAGGGCTACGACGCCGCCCATAAGCTCGCCATCCTGGTGCGCCTGGGCTTCGGCATCCCCATCAAGCTGAGCCAGATCCATCGCGAGGGCATCACCAAGATCGAGAGCGCCGACATCATGGCCGCCGACCACCTGGGCTTCGCCATCAAGCTCCTGGCCATCGCCAAGGTCAGCAACGGCGGGCTGGAGGCCAGGGTGCATCCGACGCTGGTGCCCAAGGATTCGACGCTGGCCGCCGTGGCCGGGCCATACAACGCCGTTTACGTGCTCGGCAACATGGCGGGTCCGACCATTTACTACGGCCAGGGCGCCGGGCAGGAACCCACCGCCGCCGCCGTGGTGGGGGACGTCATGGAGCTCGCCCGCCGCGTCATCTCCGGCGCGCCGCCGCGCCGCCTCCATTCCGGGGCCTTCCAGGACGACTACGCCCCCACCCTGAAGCCCCTGCCCATGCCCGAGCTCGAAACCGAGTATTACCTCCGCATGCACGTGGCCGACCGCCCCGGCGTGCTCTCCAGGGTCGCCGGGGTCCTCGGCGAAAACAAGATCAGCATCAAGTCCGTGATCCAAAGAAACCGCGAGCGCGGGCCCGTGGCCTCCATCGTCATCATGACCCACAAGGCCAGAGAAGAAATGATGCAAAAGGCCCAGGCCCAGTTCAAGAAGCTCCGCGAGGTCAAGGGACAGGGACACATGATCAGAGTGGAAACGAATCTGTAACTGCTCAATGGTTTGTGGTTTGTAGTTTTTGGTTTCAGGTTCGAGGAGGTCTTTGAACCACAAACTACAAACCTGAAACCACAAACTCTTTGGGAGGCGTTGAGGATATGGCCTGGCCCGGAATCATCAATCACTACTGGGATTTCCTTCCCCTCAAGCAAAAAGAGGCGGTGGTCACCCTGCTGGAGGGCAACACCCCGCTCATCCCCTCCCGCCGGCTGGGCGACCGCATCCTCCCGGGCATCAAGCTCTACTTCAAGTTCGAGGGCCTGAACCCGACCGCCAGCTTCAAGGACCGCGGCATGACATTGGCCGTGTCCAAGGCTATCGAGGACGGATCAAAGGCCGTCATCTGCGCGTCCACCGGAAATACCTCGGCCTCCGCCGCCGCCTATGCCGCCCGCGCCGGGCTCAAGGCCTACGTGCTCATCCCCGAGGGCAAGATCGCCGCCGGCAAGCTCGCCCAGGCCGTCATGCACGGCGCCGAGGTCATCGAGGTCGCCGGCAACTTCGACCAGGCCCTCGCCATCGTCCGCCAAATCTCCGAGCAGCACCCCATCACCCTGGTCAACTCCCTGAACCCCTACCGCCTCGAAGGCCAGAAGACCGCCGCCTTCGAGGTCTGCGACGTCCTGGGCGGACCGCCCGACCATCACGTGCTCCCCGTGGGCAACGCCGGCAACATCACCGCGTACTGGATGGGATACAAACAGTACTACCAAAAGGGAGTCATCAAGAACCTGCCCCACATGAACGGCTTCCAGGCCGAGGGCGCGGCCCCCATCGTCCGCAAAAAGGTCATTGAGAAGCCTGAGACCTTTGCCACCGCCATCCGCATCGGCAACCCCGCCTCCTGGAAAAAGGCCGAGGCCGCGAGAGACGAGTCCGAGGGCGTCATCGAGATGGTCTCCGACGACGAGATCCGCGAGGCCTACTTCCTCCTCTCCTCTTTGGAAGGCGTCTTCTGCGAGCCCGCTTCCGCCGCCGGCATCGCCGGCCTCATCAAGCACCAGGAAAAAATCGGCCTGAAATCCGGCCAGACCGTCGTCGCCACCTTGACCGGCCACGGCCTCAAAGACCCCGACTCCGGAACCGCAACCGCCCGGAAATACCAGACCAAGCGCGCCCAACTCCCCGCCGACTACAACCAGGTCGTCAAGGCGATGGGGTTTTAACTGACGCCCGCGTATTGAGCATATGAGCCTCAGGTTTTCTCTTGTATTTTACGCCACTCCTCCCTATACTAATAATTAAGGCGGGTTAGTAATTTATAATGGCACTTAATTTCGAATGGGACGAAAGAAAAGCGGATAGCAACTGGAAAAAACACCGAATCTCATTCGAGGAGGCTGCCACCGTTTTTGGAGATCCGCTTTCGATAAGTATCCCGGATCCCGACCATTCCGGTGAAGAGGAGCGATTCATTCTTCTGGGAATGTCAAATGGGGGCCGGCTGGTGGTTGTTGTACACGTCGAGCGGGGCGGGAAGAAGAGAATCATCAGCGCCCGGCCCGCCGCAAAAAATGAGAGGAGGCAATATGAACAAGGCTAAGAAAAAAAGCGCGCCGGACCGGATGCGCAAGGAATATGATTTTTCCCGCGGAGTGCGCGGCAAGTACGCTAAAGAGTACGCCAAGGGAAGCAACGTCGTCGTACTCGATCCCGACGTCGCCCGACTCTATCCCGACGCCAAATCCGTGAACCGCGCGCTCCGGGCCATCGCCGCCGCCGCGCCCCGGCCCCACAACGGCAAGTAACTCTCAATCAACTACGACACCATGGTCAAGGCGCTGGGGTTCTGATTTGGAGTGCGGTGGCACGACACCGCTTTCATTGGTCCTCAATGATCTAGGCGGCGAAAGGAGACTGGAATGAAAAAGGCGGTCTCTCTCTTTTTTATCTTATGCTTGGTGGCGCCATCCCTCGCCTTCTGTCCTCCCGACCCGAAAATAATCCCCCAATGCGCAGATATTTCGGCAATAGGCATATTTCTTTCTGACGGTAAAAGCACGCGGAAGATATTGGGGAAGCTAAAATATTGTTGCTTCAATGAAGAGATTATGGAAAAGGAAAGCTTGTATTACAATCGGAATAGAAAAGAGATCATCCGAATAGTCCCTTTCTGTGGCGGATATGAAGGAGAAGTAGCCCAATTTGAAATTTCGTCGGCTTTTTTGCCACCCAAGGAAAAGGTTCCAGTATTGCGCGGTATCAAAACTTTCGTTACTGGAAAGAAAATCAAACTGGGAATGTCCAAGATGGATATCATGAGTATACTCGGAAATAGATGCGTGACTGAGACAAAGAAAGATAATATCACCAAACTTGCATACAAAATACCCGATCCTTCAAGGCCGGAATGCGCTGCCGTCAACAACTCCGACTTTTTAGATTATTACAATGAGCCTGAATACTTTAGCGAATACACTTTTGCCGACGGCAAGTTAATCAGGATATATTTCGGATTCCATGAAAGCTGATCAATTAATCCCCCCACCATTCCAGCGCCTTCTTCTGGAGCTCGATCGAGGTGTATTTATCACGGTACTCGCGCAGCCCTCCCGCCCAGGTCAACTTGAGCTTGCGGCCCTTCTTCTTGCCCTTGGCGGCCTGGTTTTTTTCCAGCACGAACTCCGCGAAGTCGCGGACCTCGTCCCGCAAGTCAGGCGGCAACTCCTTGACCAATTCCTCCAAGCTTTTCATGACCGCGCCTCCTGACATTATTATAATTCAAATTCAATTAGTGTAAAATGAAACTCGGATGGAGCGGAACGCCAACAGTAAGGACCAATCGGGAGCGAGGGCAAGATGCTGGCTCGGGCCGCTGCTCTGCCTTGCCTTCTTCGCCCTCATATTCCACCGCTTCTGGACTCACGGCATCATTTTCCTGGACAGCTTCAAGGCGTTCGCGCCGACCAGGTGGATCTTGGCGGGGGCGCTCGGGAAGGGCACGATTGACGCGTGGCGGCCGGGACAGTTCCTGGGCATGCCGTTCGCGGCGGAGGTCCAGACCGCGTGGTTTTATCCGCTCAACGTCATCTATGTGCTCCTGCCGTTCGAGATCGCGCACCGCGTTTTCATTCTCATCCATTATCCGTTGGCCGCCATCTTCATGTATCTGTTCCTGCGCGGGCGCGGGCTGGAGCGGGCCGCGGCGTGGCTCGGCGCGGTCGCGTTCGCGCTCTCCGGCTACATGGTGTGGCAGCTCTCGAACCTGGTTTTCCTGATCGGGCCGGCATGGGCGCCGCTCGCGCTTTACTGCATGGACCGGGCCGAGCGGGAGGGGACCGCCTGGTCGCTGGGCGCGGGCGCGGTGCTGGCCGTGCAGGTCTTGGCCGGCGAGCCGCAGAGCGCGGCCATCACCGCCGTGATCATCGCGCTCATCAGCGCGGCCCGCGCCGTCCGCGGCCGGCGGCAGGCACTGATCGCGCTGGCCGTTGCCGGCGCGTCGTCCATCGCGCTCTCGGCCGTGCAGATGCTTCCGACCATCGAGCTGATGCGCCTGTCCCTGCGCCGGGCCGGCGTGACGCTTTCCGAGGCCTCCGATTTCTCCTTTCATCCGCTCCGGCTCGTCGAGCTGATCTGGCCCACGCCGTTCGGCGCGATCTGGCCCGAATTCACCTTCTTCGGCAAATTCCTTTTGGAGGACATCATCTCCATCCCCTGGTCGCTCACCAATTACCTGGGCCTGCCGGTGATCGCGCTGGCGGCGGTGGGCGCGGTCAAGAGTCAGCGCCGATGGAAGCTCGCGCCCGCCATCGCCGCCCTCTTCTTCCTGGTCCTCTCCTTCGGCGGCCGCGCGCCGCTGTTCCCGCTCCTGTTCAAGCTCCCCATCTTCAACTCGTTCCGGTACCCGGAGAAGTACCTGGCCTGGTTCGCGGGATGCCTGGCCGTGCTCGCGGCGCTGGGCCTCGAAGAAATCGTGCGCCGCCTCCGCGAAAACCCCTCGGGCCTCGCCCGGCCCGCGCTCATCTACCTGGGCGCGGTCGTCCTGTTGCTGGCCGGCTCCGCGGTTGCCTGGCCGCTCGCGCTTGACCGGGTCGCGGCGCTCACGCGGGACCCGGCCCTGCGCGCGGCCGCGCTCTCCCACCTGTTCCACGGCGGCATCCAGATCATGCTGGTCAACACGGCCTGCGGCGCCATCCTTTTCCTCGCTGCCAGGAAAAAACTGCCGATCAACGTCGGCGCCGCGCTTTTCCTGGCCGTGATAATCGCGGACCTCTACGCCGCCAACGTTCGAGAGATGCCGGAAGGCCCGGCGGACCTTCTTAAATCGAGGCCGCTCGCGGCGGGCATCATTGCGCCCTACGGCCCTCCGCCGGCCGGGCAGTACCGCATCTTCCGGCGCGACGCGCTTGCGTTCCGCGACATGTACCCCGCGCTCCTCGCTTACCCGCGCATGGAGCGGCAGGGCATCTGGGAGTGGAACACGCTGGAGAGCAACTTCCACGTCATGGCCGGCTTCGAGAACATCACCGGCTACAACTCGTCGGTGCCGGAGAACGGCTTCGAGCTGCTGTGGAAGGGGCTCACGCCCCGCATGCTCGAGCTCTACAACGTGCGCTACGTGCTGGCGCCGTTCAACGAACCGGAGGTGCGCGGCGTCGCGAGCGAGCTGATCTTCCGCGACCAAGCCAGCGGCCTCGCCGTCATCCGCCTGCCTGACGCCCTGCCCCGAGCCTACTGGGCGCCCTCGGCGCTGGCCGCGGCCAACGAGCGCGAGGCCATCGCCCTGGTCGAGCGCATGGACGTCCGCCGGCAGATCGTCATCACCACCGATGAAAAGATTGATACGGCGGACACGGCCAGCCGCGGGATCGTCCCCGCGTCCATCGCCCGCTACGAGCCGGAGGAGGTGGTGATCGAGTGCGACGCTCCGGCCGCGGGCTGGCTCATTCTCTCCGACCGCTTTTATCCGGGCTGGCGGGCACAGGTTGACGGCAAGGAAGCGGAGATCCACCGCGCCAACGTGATGGTCCGCGGCGTGCGCGTTCCGGAGGGGCGGCACACGGTGCGCTTCACGTTCCGCTCGCGGCCGTTAAGAATCGGCGCATGCATCTCGGTCCCCGCCTGGATCGCCGTCATCGCGTATTGGGCGGCGGCGTGGCGGAGCCGCCGATCAAAACCGCGGACCGCGTCTCCGGCCCGCTAAGCGCGGTTGATACCATCGCCCTTTCCTCGTATCATGCACACTCATGAACGCGGCGCCTGAAAGGAAAATGAAGTACATCGTGCTGCTCGGCGACGGCATGGCCGACGACCCGCAGGCGGAACGGGGAGGACGGACGCCGCTGGAGCTCGCGGCCACTCCGAACATGGACCGGATCGCGGACCACGGGAGGATCGGGCTCGCGCGCACGGCGCCCCCGGACATGGAGCCGGGCTCGGACGTGGCCAACATGAGCATCCTGGGCTACGATCCTGAAAAGTATTACACGGGCCGGGCGGCGATCGAGGCGGCGGCGCTGGGCATCCGGCTCGGCCCGGACGAGACGGCGCTGCGCTGCAACCTGGTGACGCTGGGCGGCGAGGCCCCGGACCTGGTGATGGCCGACTACAGCGGCGGGCATCCCACGGCCCCGGAACAGCGGGCCATCGTGGAGTCGCTCGGCCGCGAACTGGGGAGCGACGCCTTGCGCTTCGTCCCGGGCGTGAGCTTCAGGAACATCTGCATCGTGCGCGGCTTTTCCGGCGCGCCGTCGCTCAAGCCGCCGCACGACCACGCGGGGAAAAGGGTCGCGGAGATCATGCCCTCCGGCCCCGGCGCCGAATCCATCACCGAACTGACCGAGAAGTCGCAGGCCGTGCTCCGCGACCATCCGGTGAACCGGGCGCGCCGGGCCGCGGGCAAGGCGCCGATCAACTCGATCTGGCTGTGGGGCCTGGGCCGGGCCGCGGCCCTGCCGAGCTTCCGCGAGCGGCACGGTTTGACCGGCGCCGTGATCACCGGCGTTGACCTGGTGCGCGGGCTGGCGCGGCTCCTGGACCTGGAGATCATCCCGGTGCCCGGCGCCACCGGGTACGTGGACACGAACTTCGAGGGCAAGGCCCGGGCCGCGCTCGACGCGCTCGACCGCGTTGAATTCGTGTTCCTGCACGTGGAGGCCCCGGACGAGGCCGGGCACGAGGGCGATCTGGACCTTAAGATCCAGGCCATCGCGGACTTTGACCGGCGCACGGTGGGCCCGGTGCTTTCGGGCCTCGCCCGTTTCCCGGACTACCGCGTGCTGGTGATGCCGGACCATGAGACGCCGGTCAAGGAGCGCGGCCACCGCGGTCATCCGGTGCCTTACGCCGTGGCCTCGAAAAGCGATCTCCTTAAGCCCGCCGCGCACGCGCACGGCTTCAGCGAAAAAGCCGCGCGGCAAGCGGGCGCGGAGCCGGAGCCGGCGCCCACGCTGTTGGAAGCGAGGCTCTTTTGCTGTTAACATAAAAAATTGCGCCGGGAGGCCGCCTCCCGCATTTATTCACGCTGATAGAGAAGAGGGCATGGCGAAGATAGAGATCAACAAGGAACGGTGCAAACAATGCGGCCTGTGCATGGTTTTCTGCAACCAGGAGTGCATCGCCGAGGGCGGCGAGCTGAACGCGGCGGGTTACTTCGCGGTCGAATTCGTCAAACCGGAGGACTGCAAGGGCTGCGGCCTGTGCGCGGAGATGTGCCCGGACCTGGCGATCCAGGTGTGGAAGTGAAGCTGATCATTGGCCGAGAAGATTAAGAAAGCCGCAGATGAACGCGGATTAACGCAGATAATTCCTTAACAAATTTCTTAATCTGTGTTCATCTGCGGCATGAAAAAAACAAATTTAAGCATCCTTGACGTCAGTATCACGAAGTAATGATTAAAATATCGGTTCGGTGACGGGAGACATGGAGAAGAAGAAGAGGAAGCTGATCAAGGGCAACGAGGCGGTGGGCATGGCCGCGGTGGCGGCGGGGTGCCGCTATTATTTCGGCTACCCGATCACGCCGCAGTCGGAGATCCCGGAGTATCTGGCGCGGGTGTTCCCGAAGATCGGCGGCGTGTTCCTGCAGGCGGAGAGCGAGATCGCCTCGATCAACATGCTGCTGGGCGCGGGGTCGGCGGGGGAAAGGGTGATGACCTCGAGCTCGGGCCCGGGGATCTCGCTTATGCAGGAAGGCATCTCGTACATGGCCGGCTCCGAGGTTCCGGGCGTGATCGTCAACGTGCAGCGCTCGGGCCCGGGCCTGGGCGGGATCTCGCCGTCGCAGGGCGATTACTTCCAGGCCAGCCGCGGCGGCGGGCATGGCGACTACCGCACGCCGGTGCTGGCGCCGGACTCGGTGCAGGAGATGTGGGACCTCACCATCCTGGCCTTTGACCTGGCCGACCGCTACCGGACCCCGGTGGTGGTCCTGGCCGACGCCATGCTGGGGCAGATGAAGGAGCCGCTCACGGAGCGGGTGCCGGAGTTTCCGCCGCTGCCGGCCAAGGACTGGATCACGACGGGAGCCCAGGGCCGCGAGCCCCGGATCCTCAAGTCGCTGTACCTGGCGGATGGCGAGCTGGAGAAGCATTGCTGGGACCTGCATAAGAAGTATCTCAAGATGAAGGAGCGCGAGGTCCGGTTCGAGGACTACCAGACGGCGGACGCGGAGCTCATCGTGGTGGGCTTCGGGAGCGCGGCGCGGATCAGCAAGACGGCGGTGGACCGGGCGCGGGGAGAGGGCAAGAAGGTGGGGCTGTTCCGCCCCATCACCATCTGCCCGTTCCCGGAGGACCGGATCGCGGGTCTGGCCGATGCGGGCAAGTCGTTCCTGGTGGTCGAGCTGAACACCGGGCAGATGCTCGACGACGTGCGCATGTCCGCGGGCCGGCGCGCGCCCATCCACTTCTACGGGCGGCCGAACGGCGCGGGCAGCCTGCCCACGCCCGACGACATTTTACACGAGATCATGGAGGCGTATCCGGGCTGACCCCACCGGCCCGCGCCGTGGCGAGGTCTCGGAGGATGAATCAATGAACGATAAAGAACTCAGGCTGCAAAACCCCTGGCCGGAAACTCTGGCCGAAAAGCCCATGCACTTCTGCCCCGGCTGCAACCACGGGATCATCCACCGCCTGGTGGCCGAGGCCATTGACCATCTCGGCATCCGCGAAAAGACCGTGGGCGCCGCCAGCGTCGGCTGCTCCGTGTTCCTCTACGACTACCTGCGCACCGACGTGGTCGAGTCGCCGCACGGGCGGGCCCCCGCCGTGGCCACCGGGCTCCGCCGCGCGCTCCCCGACAAGTACGTGTACACCTACCAGGGAGACGGCGACCTCGCCGCCATCGGCACCTCCGAGATCATCCATGCCGCCAACCGCGGCGAAAAGATGACCGTGATCTTCGTCAACAACACCACCTACGGCATGACCGGCGGACAGATGGCGCCCACCACCCTGCTCGGACAGGTCACCACCACCACGCCCTACGGACGCGACTGGCACATGGCAGGCTATCCCATGCGCATGGCCGAAATGCTCGGACAGTTGGAAGGAGCGACGTTCGTGGCCCGCGCCGCCGTCAACAAGCCGGCCAACCTCAAGCGCTGCCGCAAGCTCATCCTCCAGGCCTTCGAGGCCCAGGTCAAGCTGAACGGCTTCGGCTTTGTCGAGGTCCTCTCCGCCTGCCCCACCGACTGGGGCATGACTCCGGAGAAGGCGCTCCAGCGCGTGGCCGATGAGATGATCCCGTACTTCCCGCTGGGCGTGTTCAAGGACAAGAAGGAGAGCGAGCATTTGTAAATGCAAAATGATGAATGATGAATGATGAATGACTAAAGAGTGAGATCTCCGGCGTCATAACATCGCTTACGGTATTGCATTCATCATTCATGATTTTTAATTCGTCATTCAGAGGTTGACATGTACCATGACCTATTCATCGCCGGCACCGGCGGGCAGGGCATCCTGCTGATCGGCAACATCATCGCGGAGGCCGCGCTGGCCGAGGGGCGCGAGGTCACCTTCCTGCCCAGCTACGGCGTGGAGATGCGCGGCGGCAACGCGAGCTGCACCCTGGTCATCTCCGACCGCCCCATCGGCAGCCCGTCGGTGAGCACGCCGCAGGCGCTCATCGCCATGAGCAAGCGCGCGCAGATGCTCTACGAGCCCAAGGTCCTGCCCGGCGGGCTCATGGTCCTGAACAGCTCGCTCGTGCCCGCCGCCGACGTGAAGCGCACCGACATCGAGCTCCTGGCCCTGCCGCTGAACGAGATCGGGTTGGAGCTGGGCAACGCGCGGTTCGCCAACATGATCGCGCTCGGGGTTTACGTGGGAAAGACGGGCGCGGTCAAGGTGGAGTCGCTTACGGAAGGCATGGAGGAAGCGCTCTCGGAGCGCAACCGTAAATTCATCCCGGAGAACATGAAGGCGATCGAGAAGGGGCTGGAGATAGCGGGGAACGGCGGCCGCTGAAAAAGTGGTAGGCGGGACACTCCTGTCCCGCGTCCGCTGGAGATAGCCGGGAACGGCGGTCGCTGAGTGCGCGCCAGCCGATCCGGGGAAGGAGGCAAGCGATGGCTGGCCAGATCGAGGAAGTCAAGGTCGGGGAGAAAATCAAGCAGGTCCGGGAGGACAAGGCCCTGCGCTTGGAGGACGTGGCCAAGCGGACCGGGCTCGCGCCCTCCGTGCTCTCGCAGATCGAGAACCACATGGTGTCGCCGCCGCTGGGCACGCTGATCCGCCTGGCCAAGGCCCTGGAGGTGCCGGTGGGCCTCTTTTTCGCGGAGGAGCCGGAGGAGCCGTTCTGCCTGGTGCGCGCCCAGGAGCGCAAGGTGGTCTCGCGCTTCGCGTCCACCGAGGGCCTGAACTACGGCTATGCCTACGAGTCGCTGGGCTACGCCAAGAAGAACCGGCGCATGGAGCCGTTCGTGGTGACCCTGAACCCGCCGGAGGTCCCGCAGGTTGACCCCAACCAGCACGCGGGCGAGGAGTTCATCTTCGTGCTCGAGGGCGAGGTCGAGATCATTCTCGGCGACCACAACGACGTGCTCCGCCCCGGCGACTCCATCTATTACGATTCCAACATCCCCCACGTGGTCAAGTGCTACGGCGACAAGCAGGCCAGGATCGTGGCCGTCATCTGGCCGGGAGAGGAGATGATGATCTTCTGAAGGTTGAAGGATGAAGGGTGAAGTATGAAATTCCCGGCCCCTGCCGTCTTCTTTCATCCTTCATCCTTCAAACTTCATACTTCACGCCTGACCATTCAAGATTTTTGGAATTCCGAAAAAATAGATGGAAGCCGACCACAACCTCATCATCCTCTCCGATGCGCACATGGGCGACAAGCAGACCATGGAGCGCAACGCCGCCTCCCGCGCCAGCCAGGCCCGGGAGCTCGAACACCTCTTCGACTACTACCGCGAAAACCGCGTTGACGATAAGCCCTGGCGCCTGGTCATCGCCGGCGACCTGCTCGACTTTGTCGAGGTCACCGCCCTGCCGTCGGAGGACGAGCTCAAGGAGGCCGGCATCAAGTTGAACCGCAACCGTAGAAAGTACGGCCTCGCCGGCACGCCCCGAGAGTCCGCCTGGAAGCTCGGACGCATCGTCACCGACAACCGCCCCGTGTTCGCATCCCTCGCCGCCTTCATCATGGCCGGCAACGAGCTCTTCATCATCTCCGGAAACCACGACGTGAACTGGATCTTTCCCGAGGTCCGCGAAAAATTCCTCGAGCTGCTCGCCGGACTCGCGCCGGAGGGGGACCAGGTCCGCGAGGCCATCGCCTCGCGCGTCCGCTTCAACCCGTGGTTCTACTACGAGCCCGGCGAGCTGTGGGTCGAGCACGGCCACCAGTTCGACCCCTATAACTCGTTCGAGTACGTGCTCGCGCCGCTCCATCCCCGCAAAAACGAGGTCGCGCCCACCATCGGCACCTTGGCCCAGCGCTACTTCACCAACCTGCTCAGCAACCTCAACCCCTACGCCGAGAACGTGGCCGGCTTCTTCGAGTACTTTGGCTGGCTCTACCGGGTCCAGGGCTGGGACGGCTTCAAGACGCTCTGGTATTACTTCAACGCCTCCGCCCGCGTGCTCTTCATGGCGGGGCGGCTCCGGAGGCGCAGGCGCTACGTGGCCCAGCTCAAGGCCGAGTACCGCCTGAGCATTCTCCTCGGAATCCCCCGCCGCAGCTTCCGCCGCATCCGCCGCGTCCAGCGACGCCCCCTGCTCCGCTCCTGGCGCCTCACCGCCGCTTACGTCAACCTCGACAAGATGCTGCTCGTCATCGCCTACATCGCCGGCAGCATCTACCTGTGGTGGCTGCCCTTGAGCCTCCCCGTCACCATCGTCGCCATCGCCGTCCTCATCACCTCCCTCTACGGCGCCGTCAACCTCTTGAGCCTCGGCCGCAAGCGACTCACCCGCGACAGCTTCTTCGGCAGCGGCGCAAAAGTCGCCAAGATCCTCGGCGTCAAGAACGTGGTCATGGGACACCAGCACGAGCCCTACATGGGAAGCATCGGCGGCCGCATCCGCGTCCTCGGCCTCGGCGCCTGGATCTCCAACCAGGGAGGAGTGGACACCGAGCTCGCCTCCGCCGTCATCCCCTCATACATCATCGTCACCGGCCCCCCCTCCGCCCGCCGCCTCCTCATGTACACCTGGGACCGCGAATCCAAAAAACCCCGCGACGGCCGCGAGCTCTCCCGCCTGGAAATCCTCGCGGCCTGAACCACCCCTCAATCCGCGCCCTCCACTTTCTCCAGCGACCGCGCGCCCCGATACGCCGCGTATAAAAAAATCACCGCGCCCGCGCCGAACGAAGAATCCACCAGGTAATGCAGCCAAGGCGCGCCGCGCAGCGACCCGAAGAGAAAAGCCGCCGGGACCACCAGCACCGACGCGATGATCCCGAACTGGATCACCCAGATGTTGCGCGCCGGGTCCCGGATGGCCCCGATGAAAAGGATCGCCAGCAGCGCATGCGCGAAGCCCAGGTAATCAGTGCCCAAAAACAGCTCCGGGTAATCGCTCCGCACCATAAGCACCGCCTGCTCCATCTTCAGGATGAACGCGTGCATCTGGGGCATGAACGCCCCCGCCCCCTCGCCCCGGCCCCACACCACGTCAATCACGGTCCGGAGCTCCCACGGCAAAAAATAACAGGTCATGCCGGAAAGAAACAGCCCCGCCGCCACGATCCCCAGCATGACCCGGACCCGCGTCAGCGCGGCCACGGCCCGCGCCTCGCTCCCGCCATGACTCAAAACCAACGCACCATCCATGACACCCTCCTTTTTAAAACCGGAACACATTCGCCAGGGGATGCTCCAAAAATCCCAACGACCGGCCCAACAACTGGGCAATGCAGATGAAGACCACGAAGTAGATGCTGGACCACGCCATCAAGATCATGAAACGCAGGTTAGATAATTTCCCGCCCTCCAGGAACATCACCCCCTTGAAAAATGCCATCAGCCCGTGGAACCCGGCGTTACCCAGGATCAAGAGGTAGAGAAACGTGATCAGGGCCTTGTTCGAGAGCGCCGCGTTGAAGACCAGGACCACCGGCACAAACCCCGCCATGATAATGCTGCCGGAAAGGATGCTGACCAGCACCACCCCCAGCGCCTGCGTGAAATGCATCCGCGAGCCGTAATAGACCAGGAAAACGTACAGCAGCGGGAACGTTACCAGGATGGCCCCTGCCAGTAAAAGCGGCATCCCCACCGCGCCGGCCCCCACCGCCCCCAGGCTTTTTCCCACGCCCAGGCTCGCCCCGAACAGCGCCACGAACAAGGCGGATACCGCCGCCATCCGCGCCACCAGCCCCACGTCCTCCGGATGCTGCTCGATCTGCCGGAAAACCGTGTCGCGTCGGCGCAGCGTCGCATCCAGAAGCGCAATCGTCCCCCGCTCTTCCGCAAGATCCCCTGTACCGCCGGCCGGCAAGGCCCCATTCACACTCGTCGTATTCATGACCTTATCTCCTTTCCCGCCGCGGTTATCGCGGCGGCATTGAATCTCCCCCTTGACTGCCCCGCTACCCTGCAGAACTTTTCGACCTAATGCACACTGGCAAAAAAATTGAGGATCAGTTCGATGACTGGTGGATCCAACCTCTGCAAGTACACGCCGCTTAAAATCAGCAGGATAAGAAAAACCACGGCTCCTCCCATGATCTCCAAGACCCGAGATGAGGCCAGGGTTTTTCCCTCCATCAACGTAGCGCCACGGAAGTAAAGCCCCAGCCCATAACCCCAGGCTGCTCCGAGAATCGGAACGATTAAGGACAAACTTGAATGGTGCTTTGACATGACCACGTTGACCAGCAATACTGCAGGGACGAACCCGGCCAGAACCACACCAGCGGAAAAAATGCTCCCAGCAAGCAGCGCCAGCGCCAGCGCCGGCCGGATGCCACCGTAGTAAAAATTCATGAAATAAAGCAGCGGCATGAACAGGAACACCGCGGCCCCTACCATCAGAGGCAACCCTGCCAGGCCGCAGATAATGCCTTTGAGGCCATAAACGCTCCCCGCGCACGCCCCGAACAGGGCGAGGAGCAGCAGGGAAACCGCCGCCATGCCCGCGGTGAGCGCGATGTCACCGTCCCGCTCCTTGATTCTCATGATGAGTTTTTTCTGCCGGCTTACCACTTCCCCGGGAGACGTTATGGCTCCACGATCCGGCGCCTCGTTCTCCCCATGGCTTGCCTCTCCTGGTTCCAACCTTATTGCCGCGTTCATAGCCTCATCTCCTTTCCCGCCGCGGCCATCGCGCGGCGGCTGTAGTGAATTTCCGCCTGGACTTCCTCCAGGGCCCCGATGCACCCGGCCATCTCCTCCATGATCGCGCCGGACTCGTCCATGCCGGTCCCGGCCGCGCCGTAAACCGCGTCAATCTTGAGGAGCAGGCGCCGCATCGTCCGGTCGGTGGCCGCGAGCCGTAGCGCCAGGCCGTCGAGCTGCTCCCGGTATTCCCTGGCCAGCGCCGCGGCTCCCGGCCCGGGCCCGCCGTCATCGCCCAGCGACTTAAGCGCCTGGTTAAGGTCAGCGGCCCATTCCATCTGGCGCGAGCTGATCCGCGCCAGCTTCACCGCCTTCTCCTCGATGGTCCGACTGAGCGGGTTGTTGCGGGGCAGCAGGGCCAGCCGGATCAACACCGTCTCCACCGTGTCCATCAGATCCAGGTACGCGCGATGGCAGGGTCCGGGCGCTGACCGGCCGCCAGCCGGGACCCAGCGCTCCAATAGGCCCGGCCGCGCGCCGCCGCCCGCCACGACCAGCACCTGGGTGCGCTCGCCCCGGACCACGGCGATAATCAGGACGAGACCGATCAAGGCGATCAGGACCACCAGTGCCATCGGTATTAAAGACGCCATCATGGTCGAACCTCCTTCTTTATTGTTCATATCGTTAATTACAAACTTAACATAGTTAACTACGTTTGTCAAGTTAAAAATGTAAATAATTTTCTTATTGACAAAGACGACCGAATCTGCTATTATGGCCAATAGATAAAAATGACAAATTAAAACGATTAGTTGCAGAAATGGTGGTGCCTCCATGGAAAAACCCCAAATAACGGCAGTTAACGAAAACCTCATCAAAGAGGCCGGGTTCCTGGCCGAAAACTATGGCCTGACCCGGATCGCCGGGGAGCTTGCCGCCCTCTTGTTCCTGGAACCCGGTCCGCTGTCCATCGGCGAGATGAGTGAGCGGCTGGGCGTGAGCAAGCCCTCGGTCAGCACCAACATCCGCTTCCTTGAGCGGTGGCAGGTGGTAAAAAAGGTCCCGGTGCGCAACGACCGGCGCGATTATTACGAGTTTATTGACGACCTTTGGCTCGCGGTGCGCGCGGCGTTCGAGAGTGTGTTCCAACGCGACGTGAAAAGGCTGATGGACGTCCTCCGATCAGTGGGCACGGAGGGCGGCAAGGACCCAGCCGTGGCCGGGCGGCTTAAGCAGGCGGAGGAACTGTTCGGGGCCGCGGAGACGGTGCTTTCTGGACTATTGGCCGGGCGCAGCACAACCGCGGAGGCGGTCCGCGAGATCCCGGTGGAATAGCCCATGCGCCTCATCCTGTTTTCCGGCAAGGGCGGCGTGGGCAAGACCACCATCTCAGCGGCCACATCGCTCCTGGCCGCCGAGCGCGGGCTGCGCACCCTGCTCGTCAGCACCGACCTCGCCCACAACCTCTCCGACGTGCTCGGCGGCAAGGGCGGCGACACCTGGCAAGTGGCCCAGAACCTGTGGGCGCGCGAGGTGGACGTGGTAAAGGAGCTCGCCTCGGTGTGGGGCGGGCTCAAGGACTACCTCTCCGAGCTGCTGCAGTACTTCGGCTTCCACACCCTGATGGAGGAGGAGGCGGTGCTGCTCCCCGGCGTGGCCGAATTCTTCTCGCTCTCTTCCGTGCTGGACGCGGCGTCAAGCGGCGACTATGACCTGGTGGCGGTGGACTGCGGCCCCACGGCCGACACCATGCGGATGCTGGGCTTCGCCGACTCCGCGCCCGGCCGCATCCACCGGTTCTTGAAGCTCCAGCGCGCGGTGGTGGGTCTGCTCCGTCCGTTCCAGCGCCGGGTCGAGGTCCCGCTGCCTCGGGAGGAGGCGCTCGATCTGCTGGCGCCGCTCGCGGACCAGGCCGACCGTATCCGCCGCCTGCTCATTGATCCCGCCGTGACCTCCGTCCGCCTGGTCATGAACCCGGACGCGCTCTCGCTGGCCGAGACCCGCCGCCTCTATACTTACCTGTGCCTGTTCGCGCTCCCGGTGGACGCGGTGATCGTGAACAAGACGCTGCCCTTGCCGGCCGCGCAGGGATTTTTCGCCCGCCACTATGAGGCCCAGCAAGAGCGCCGCGCCGAGATCGAGCGCTCCTTCCCCGGACCCGACATCATCACGGCCATGCTGGCCCGGGAAGAAGTCATGGGGCCCCAAGCGCTGCTCGCGCTCGGCCGCGACCTTTATGAAAAACGCGACCCCGCCGCGCTGCTCAGCGAGCCCATGAAGTTCGAGTTCGCCCGCGTAAAGGGCGGCCGCGTGCTCCGCGTGCCCATGCCGCTCGTGGAAAAGGCCAAGATCGCCGTGAAGCAGCAGGGCGCGCACGTCATGATCAAGGCCGGGAGCATGGTCCGCATGATCACGCTCCCCGACAGCCTGGCCCAATCGTCAATCACCCGCGCCAACGCCGACTCCGGAGTCCTTACCCTCGAATTCTCGAACCAGGAAGGCGCCAGGCAGTGAGTTGAAAGTCAGTGTTCAGCAGAGGGGTTGATTCGCACAGAGGCACGGAGAGCACAGAGAAAAAACAAAGAGATAATTTCTTCTCCGTGTTCTCTGTGCCTCTGTCCTGAAAATAGGTGGTAGGACAGGCATTCCTGCCTGTCCATGGCGGCGGACAGACAAGAATGTCTGTCCTACCGCAATTTTCATAAACTTAGGGTGCCGCCTCGCGGCATGAGTGACTGTGCGAAATCAATTGGCCGACGATCTGGTTTAACGCCTCAATTCATAGAGCAGATTCATTCATCCGCGCTGATGACGATTTTTTCTCCGTCGCGGGTGGAGGAGAGCTTTTGGGCGTCACCTGTAACTTTGCCGATGATGGTGACGGGGGACGCGGCGCGGGGCTTTTCGGACTTGGACATGGGGGTGGGTCCGAAGAAGACGCAGAAGGCCGCTCCGGCGGGCCAGTAGCCGATCTCGCCCACTTCGACGTCGGCGCGGGCGCCGGGCTCGAGCTTCATTTTGACGGGGATGTCGAAGTACACCTCCTCGCCCCAGCGGTTCACGGAGCCGGTGATGGGCAGCGCCTCGGCCACGGCGCGGGCGGTGGCGGTGTCGTTGAGCTCGGCGGCCAGGGCCACGGAGCCACAAGTGATTTTTATCTTCTTGCCCATTAGTTCCTCCGATCAATAAGAATATTAACAGGGATGTTCAGGATATTCAGGATAATTTCTTTTTTTTAATCCTGAAAATCCTGTATATCCCTGTTGACAATTTCTTCTATTTTACCCCGTCCAGGACGGCCCAGGCGGGGAGGGTTGAGATGTCCACGTGGAACGCGATTCCGGCCAGGAAGTAGACGGTCAGGGAGATGACGATGACGCCGATGAGGTTGAGCCAGATGCCGGCGCGCGCCATCTGGGGCAGGCGGATGAGTCCGGAGCCGAAGACGATGGCGTTGGGCGGGGTGCCGGCGGGGAGCATGAAGGCGCAGGACGCGGAGATGGCGGCGGGCATCATGAGCATGAAGGGATGGACCTGGAGGGCCACGGCGGTTGAGGCCATGATGGGCATCATCATGGTGGCGACGGCGGTGTTGGAGGTGACCTCGGTGAGGAAGGTCATGAGCAGGCAGACGATGATGATGATGGCCAGTATGGGCAGGTGATGGAGGGACGCGAGGTGCGACGCGGCCCACTGGGCGAAGCCGCTTTGCTGGAGCCCGGCGGCGAGCGCGAAGCCACCGCCGAAGAGGATGAGGACGCCCCAGGGAATGCGGCGCGCGGAATTCCAGTCGAGGGCGAACTCGCGTTTTTCCAGGTCCACCGGGATGAGGAAGAGGGCGAGGGCGGCGGCGACGGCGATGGTGGAGTCATGCACGGACGCGGCGGCGGGCAGCCATCGGGACCAGAGCTGGCGGAAGATCCAGAGGCACGCGGTGACGGTGAAGACGGCGAGCACGGTCTTTTCGCCGCGGGTCATCGGCCCCAGGTCTATCAATTCATCGAAGATGAGGCCGCGGCTGATGTTGAGCTTTTGCTGGTGCAGCGGGAAGATGACGCGGGTGAGCATGAGCCAGGCGATGGCGATCATGGCCACGGCGACGGGGAGGCCCAGGCGCATCCACTGGTCGAAGAAAATTTCGGGGGCCTGAGGGAAGATGGTCTTGACCTGCCCGGCGAGGATGGCGTTGGGCGGCGTGCCCACCAGGGTGGCGACGCCGCCGATGCTGGCGGAGTATGCGATGGCGAGCATGAGGGCGGCGCTGAAGGCGTCGGGCTTCATGTCCTCCGGAGTGGCCGCTCCCTGCAGCCGGCGGGCCACGGAGACGGCGATGGGGAGCATCATGACGGCGGTGGCGGAGTTGGACATCCACATGGACAGGAACCCGGTGGCGGCCATGAAGCCCAGGATCACGGCGGACGGCGTGCTTCCGGAGGCGCGGATGGCGTGCAGCGCGATGCGGCGGTGGAGTCCCCATCTTCCCATGGCCTCGGCCAGCATGAAGCCGCCCATCATCAGGAAGACTACTTGGTCGGCGTAGGGCGCGGTCACGGCCTTGGCGTCGAGCACGCCGAGCAGGGGGAAGAGGACGATGGGGAACAGGGCGGTGGCGTAGATGGGGATGACCTCTCCGATCCAGAAGCAGGCCATGAGCGCGGCCACGGCGGCGGCGTTCTGGGCGGGCCGGGTGAGTCCGGCGAGCGGGGGCGAGAGCACCAGGGCCAGAAAGAACCCGGCGCCCGTGGCCAGGCCCCAGAATTCCCGGCTCTTTAACATTGATCTCGACATGTCAAACGCCGGGGCGGCGCGGGTCGCCGTCCCTGTCCGCGATTATAAGGAGCGGCCGAGGCCCGTGTCAACGCCGGGGCCGGCGGCGGCGGCCGGGCCGCATTCTTGATCTTGCTCACATTCTCGGATAATCTTTGTTCAGCATGGCGCAGAAACCAGTGAAAGACCAGGACGACCGGCTGGGGAGTTACCTGATCCGGCAGAAGATCATCACGCCGGCGCAGCTCGACCAGGCGGTGCAGTGCCAGGTCCTGTTCGGGGGCCGGCTGGGGACCAACCTCCTGGAGCTCGGGTTCATCACGGAGGAGAAGCTGCGCCGGTTGTTGGAGGAAAAGTACAAGGTTGACTCGATTTCGCGGAGCGACCTGAACGAGATCGCGGCGGAGGTGGTGGCTCTGGTTTCAAGGGAGGTCGCGGACCGGCACAAGCTGGTCCCGCTGCGGGCCCGGGAGGGCGGTCTGGAGGTCGCGATGCTGGACCCGTTCCGGGAAAGCGCGATGAACGCGCTCTCGGAGATCACCACGCTCAAGATCCTGCCGCTGATCGCGCTGGAGCTGGACCTGCTGTGGGCGCTGGAGAAATATTACGCGGTGAAGCGGGAAGCGCGGTTCGTGAACCTCGACCGCTGGCTGGAGCAGCAGGCGGCGGCGCGGCGGGAGCCCCGGAAGAAGAAAGCGGAGGCCGGGAAGGCCGAGCCGCTGCTGCCGGACCCGCAGAGCATCACGGCGCAGGAAGGCGCTCCGCGGTCGCTGGACGATTTCTGGGACCGGGTGGGCCGGACCGGCCATCCGGAGTACCTGCTGCCGCACAAGCTCCAGGACCTGCAGCAGGCAACCAACCGCAACCAGATCGCGCGCACCATCCTGGACTTCGCGTCCATGACCTTCTCGCGGGCGCTCCTGTTCGTGGTGAACGGCGACATGCTGTTCGGCTGGGACGGCGCGGGGCAGGCGGTGAACTCGCGGACCGCGCTCGCCATCATGCTGCCGCTGAACCGCCGCAGCGTGTTCAAAACCGTGCTCGAAACCGGGGCCTATTACCTGGGCCCGATCCCGGACTCGCCCATCAACCGCCGCTTCCTGGCGGCGCTCGGGCCCTCGCGGCCCAAGACCGCGCTCCTCATCCCCATCATGGTCTCGGGCAAGACCGCGGCCATCCTCTACGGCGACATGGGGCACGAGCAGGGGGTGGACGTGAAGCTGAGCCCGCTGCAGACCATACTCAACGCGGCGGGCCAGGCCCTGCAGCGCATTATCTTGAAAACCAAGTCCGAAAACCCCAAGCCGCCGCCATGAAAAATGACCGGCTCCCATTGCGGCCGAGAGCCAGGATGAGGTGGCCGCGGCGAGTGGCCGTGGCCCTCCTTTTATTCGTCTTTCTGGCCGAGGCCGCGCTGCGCCTCATCTTTCCTTACACCTTTGATTTTTTCAAGTTCACGGAGCCGGACGCATGGCGGTGGGAACGTTTCCGGCCCGGGGCGGAGGGCACGCTGCCGCTCGAGCTGCCGCGGGGCGTTTTGGGAAAGGGCCGGATCCATCGCTACCACGTTCACATCAACGCGCGCGGGTTGCGGAACGACGAGGAGTTCGCGGACGCCCCCGCCGCGGGATCGCTCCGGATCATCTGCCTCGGCGATTCAGTCACCTTCGGCTGGGGCCTGGAGAGCGCTTATACGTATCCTAATTTACTGCGCGAGCGGCTGCGCGCCCTGCTCCCCGGCCGCGAGGTGGAGGTGATCAACGCGGGCTTTCCCGGATACGCCAGCCGGCAGGGGCTGATCTGGATGGACCAGGAGCTGGCCGGTCTGCAACCCGCCATCCTGATCGTGCAATACGGGTTCAACGATTCGCTTCCGGACTGGCACCGCATCATCGGCCCCATCAGGTTCGCGACCGACCGCGAGGTGATGGCGGGCTCGCCCGGGCACTGGGAGCCGGTGGACCGGGGCGGGGTCAACTATGTGTCATCTCAGATTTATAAATTGCTCCTCACTCGAATCTCCCTGGCCGTTTATGCCGCGGCCAAGGCCAAGCTGGGACAGGCCCTGGCCGGAGGGGAGGCCGGCCGCGAGGCCGGCGGAGTCCGGCGCGTGCCGCTGGCCGACTTCAAGGAGAACCTGCTCGGGCTCCGCGACATCTGCCGGAAGAACAGTATCGAGATGATCCTGATCGAGCCGTGGGGCGCTCCCGAGGCGTACCGGAAAGCGGTCCGGGAAACGGGAAGAGAGAATGACATCCTGGTGTTTTCCCAGAGCGAGGCGATTAACCGGGCCTTGTCCGGCCGGGGACCGGCGGTGGCGCCGGAACGGCTCAAGCCGCTCACGGAACAGGTCCGCGCCCGCCTGGGCGACGACTTTCTTGCGGGCCACCCTATGTATTATATATTAGTAGATATGATGCATCCCGGCGAGATCGGCAACGAGATCTTCGCGGAGGGGCTGGCCCGCGCCATTGTCGCCGTTCCCCGCCCCGCCGGCCGCGGTCCCTAGTCCTTGCGCTCCTCCAGCGAACTCTTGAGGAACGATTCCCTGGCGGCCAGGATCAGCCGTTTGATCTCCGGGCCGGAGAGCTCGGCCCCGCGGATGGCGGTTGGCGCGTAGCCGCCCGCGCGCTCGAACTCCGGGAGCGCGGCCAGGACGCGGGCGAGCTCGCCGTCGGTGATGCCCACCTGCTCCGGCTTCCAGGCCACGCCGATCCAGTGCAGGAACTGCTTCACCGGCTTGCAGGTTTTTTTTTGCAGCTCCGTCATCATGACCACGGCGAGGCACAAGAGCGGCCCGCGCGGGAGCGGCCGCTTCAGCACCGCCTCCACGCAGTCGGCGAACACGTGCTCCGATCCCTCGATCAGCCGCCGCGAGCCCTCGCGCTCCGCGAATTCTTCCCGCCGCAGGAGCAGCTCCACCAGCGTGCGGATGCCGGCCTCGGTCAGATCGTAGATGTCGTCGGCGCGGTCCATCAGAGCGGTCACGATCTCCATGGCCGCGAGCGCCTTTTCTTTATCGAATGCCTGGCCGCCGTCCGCCGCCGCGCGCTTGGCGTCCTCGACGGCGGTCACGATGGAGAGGACGTGGCCGACGGAGGCCCGCGTCTCGGCCTCGCCGCCGTCCCAGATGGTCGTGTAATCCACGAGCAGCAGGTCCGCCGCCTTGGTCCCCGCCGTTTCCCGGCCGCCCTGGCCGCGGACCATCACGTCGGCGCGGACCAGGGATTCGCCGGCGATGGCGGCGGGCGCTAATACCAGGGCGGAGCCGTTTTCCCAGGCCGCGTAGCGCGCGGCCTCCATCGCGTCATCCCCTCCGAACCCGAGCACGGCGCCGCGCTCCGGGCATTTAACGGCCAGCGCCTCCAGTCCAGCGCGGTCCAGACCGGCCACGAGCGCGACCGCGTCCGGCTTTTTCACCATCATCGCCAGCGCCCGCTCCCGCCCGCCCTTCTCCGCCACCAGACACACCGGAGCACGCAACTCATCCGCTTGCAGTCCCTCGATCAACTTTCTGCCGTATTTAATTTCCATCTTTAACTCTGTGTCCTCTACACTGAAAAACAAGAAGAGATGACAGGATTAACAGGATTTACAGGATAGAAGAAAAAGCCGAGCCTCGGCCTTAATCCTGTAAATCCTGTCCGATAATCTTCTTTTCATGAACTCAGGGTGCCGCCTCGCGGCATGAGTGACTGTGCGATTAAAAGAACTTTTAGGATCAGCACTCCCCGTCAATCATGTCCAGCCTGTCCTGGTGCCTTCCGCCCTCGAAGCGGGTGGAGAGCCAGGTCTCGACCGCGTCCTCCGCCACGCCCGGGCCGATCACGCGGCCGCCCATCACCAGGACGTTGGCGTTGTTGTGCGCCTTGGCCATGAGCGCGGTGAAGTGGTCGTGAACCAGCGCCGCGCGCACGCCCGGGTAGCGGTTCGCGGTGATGCTCATGCCGATGCCGGTCCCGCAGATCAGGATGCCGAGCGGCACGCCTCCGCTCGCCACCATCTCCGCCACCTTCTTGCCGTACGCCGGGTAGGGCACGCTCTTTTTCGAGCGCGGGCCCAGGTCGAGCACGTCGTGGCCGCGCGCCACCAGATAGGCCACGAGGTGCTTTTTCAGGTCGAGCGCCGCGTGGTCGCTGGCGATGGCGATGTCCGGTTTCCGGTCCTTCTTCATGGGCTGTACCTCCGTAATATTTATTTAGCCGCAGATGAACGCAGATGAACACAGATAAGAAAATTATGAAACAAGCAGAAAGAAGCCATAGCGGCAACTAATATCCTCCAGCTTTTCGCTTCCGGCTTCTTGCTTCTTAATTCTTGATTCTCTCTTATCTGTGTTCATCTGCGGCAAAAGTTCCTATTCTCCTTCTTTCCCCGGCTTCACCACACCGCGCTCCTTGGCCTCCATGTCCGCGGCCATCTTCTCGAACATCTTGTACGTGTCGGGCAGGGTCACGTCCATGGCGAACGCGGTGAACGGCCCGGTGGCGGGGATGTCGAGGTCAATGTGGATCTCGTTAACGGCGAGCGTTCCGCCCTCGGCGGCCGAGAGCTCCCAGCTTCCGTGGTCCTCCTTGATGTTGCCGGCGAGGCGCTTCCAGGTCTGCTTCATGGCCTGGTCGTCGTGCGTGATTTCCAGGAGCACCCAGCGGTCGTTCAAGGGCCAGGGGAAGGAGTTGCGCTGATACGAGTATACGGTCCATTTGCCGTCCGGCGCAACCTTCTTGTACCCCGGCTTCATGCCCGCGAACAATTTCTCGACCTCGTCGGCGTCGGCCGCGCCGCTCTTCACCACCCGGTCCCTGGCGCCCTCGTCCAACAACACGCTCACCGTGGTCCGCTCCAGAAAATCGTCATACAGCTCGAGCGACGTCACCGCCTTCCACATCAGCGCCGGCGGGTGCTTGAAAAACCCCGCGCTCCACGCCCCGCTCTGCGTGCCGCCCTCCTTCTGCACCTCGCGGACGATCTCGCCCTTCTTGATCGCCGACCACTGCTCGTCCGTGATCTTGCGGCCCTCCGCGGCAACCGCCGCCACCAGCATGAGCGCGACGCCCAGATAGATCCTGCCCGTAATCATTCACGCCTCCCCATGTCCCGCGCCGGACATCCCGGCCGTTGCTTGCGCCGTTTTTTCAGCGGCCGCTCTCAGCTCATATTTTCCCAGGTCCAGCTCATAGCGGTTGTTTTGAAAAGCCGCGTCCCTGATCTCCATGTATTTATGATGGCGGAAGTAGCCCGTGAGCTCGGCGGAGACCGGGAGGATCTGCTCGCCCGGGCCCCACTTCTCGTATTGGCCCGTGGAGGTGTTCTTGAGGCAGTCGTGGTAGATGCCCTGGCTGATGGTGTGGAGGGGTATTGCGGCGAGGTCGCGCTGCATGGCGAGGAACCGTCCCTCCACGTCGGGGTTGAAGAAGCGGTAGAAGCGGGAGTAGAAGAGGGCGCCGTGGTAATGCTCGGGGGTGTCGAGGATGCCGGCGCGTCCGGTCTCGCGGGCGGTCTCGACGATGATGGGGATCAAGGTATTGAGGAGGCCGAGCCCCGGGTGGCGCTGCTCACGGAGGGCGGGTCGGCGGTCGCTGAATTCTTTTTTCGGGTTCTGGAGCATGAGCCAGTCCACCATGATCATGGGCAGCGGCCCGATCACAAGCTCCGGGACGAACTGCTCGCGCGGCCGGAACACGCCCTCCCGGAGCCGCAGCTCGATCAGGATATGGTCGTAATCCTTTTGGTCGTAATAGACGTAGAGGCGGTGGGTGTAGACCTCGTCAGTCCTGATCTCGACGTGGATGTTATCGAAGCCCATGCCGTTGAGCTTATTGATGATGCCGTGGCGGGCGAGGATTTCCTTCACGTCCGCCTCGGTGTAGCGGCCGAGGTAGAGGTCTTGCTTGGGGGCCTTCCTCAGCTCGTCGAGCAGCTCGTCATCGGTGAGCTCCAGGGTGAGCCAGTCGTGGCGATCGTGGCCCTCGAACTCCAGATAGCGGAGCCGCTGCAGCTTGCGTCTGAATTCGGCGGGCATTGCTTCCTCTCTCCCGGCAATTGTGCCAGATAGCTCGGGGCCGGGCAAATGGGGCGGGACGCAAGGAAGGCTTGGGGCTTGAGGCCTGAGGCTTGAGGAAGAGGCGGCGCGTGACATCTGACTCATGTGCCGGCGCCCCTGCTCACGCCCCAAGCCCCAAGCCTCAAGTCTCAAGCCCCAAGCCTCAAGCCTCAAGCCCCAAGCCTCAAGCCCCAAGCCCCAAGCCTCAAGTCTCAAGCCCCAAGCCTCAAGCCTCAAGCCTCAAGCCTCAAGCCCCAAGCCCCAAGCCCCAAGCCTCAAGCCTCAAGCCCCAAGCCCCACGCCTCAAGCCCCTCTTCCGTTGACTGCTCTTTGCCGGCGTACTATGTTGGTCAGGCGGGAAGGAGGTTTTTGACATGGACAAGGTGCGCATGGGAATCATCGGGGGCGGCCGGATCTCGGACCTTAACATCCTGGGTTACCTGGACCATCCGCGCTGCCGGGTGGTGGCGGCGTGCGACATTAACGAGGACATCGCCCGGCGGCGGATGAAGGAGTGGGGCGCGGACCGTTATTACACGGACTACCGGAAGCTGCTGGCCGACCCGGAAATTGACGCGGTGGAGATCCTGTCGCCGCACCGGCTGCATCATCCGATGGTGATCGAGGCGGCGCGTGCGGGCAAGCACGTGTCGGTGCAGAAGCCGATGTGCGTGACGCTGCGGGAGGCCGAGGAGATGACGGCGGCGTGCCGGTCGGCGGGAGTGAAGTTCAAGGTGTTCGAGAACTTCGTTTTTTACCCGCCCTACGTGAAGGCCAGGGAGCTGATGGCGGCGGGCGAGATCGGGGAGCCGCTCTCGATCAACATCAAGCTGGGCAGCGGGATGGGCGGCTGGTGGGTGCCGCTCAAGACGTGGCTGTGGCGCATCAACTGGGAAGAGTGCGGCGGCGGCCCGGCGGTTTATGACGACGGTTTCCACAAGCTCTCGCTCGCGCGTTGGTTCTTCGGCGAGATCGAGTCGGTGAAGGCGTGGGTTGACTTCAGCCTGGGGGTGATAGACATGCCGGCGCTGATCACGTGGCGCTACCGCGACAACCCGAAGCTGGGGGTGTGGGAGGTGACGGCGTCGCCGGGCATGATGTGCCAGGGCACGTATTACGGCGCGGACGAGCGGGTGGAGATCGTGGGGACGGACGGCTACATCTGGGTCACGCGCTGCACCTCGCGGCTCACCGAGATCCCGCCGCTGTATCTTTACAAGGACGGCGAGAGCCGTGCCTTTGACGACATGCGCGACGACTGGGGCGAATCGTTCCACGACTCGGGGTGGGACTTCATAGACTCGATCCTGGCGGACCGCGACCCGTTCTTGACTGGTGAAGACGGTTCAGCGCTGATGCGCTTCTGGCTGGCGATCCTGAAGAGCTACCAGACCGGACGCGAAGTGGGCCTCAAGGAGGTGCAGTCATGAGCCGGACGGACCGGGTGAAGGCGGTGGCGGCGCGGGGCGGGCTGTTCCTGGTCCGGGCCATGGTGCTGTATTTGCCCGACCGGGTGATCGCGCGGATCGTGGGATTGTTGGTGTGGGCCGCCTGGGTGTTGACGGGGGACGGGAACGTTCGGAACACGGGGGCGGAGATCGTGGATATTTTTGCCTCGGGTCCGCCGTTCACCGCCACGGTGCGCAAGCTGATGCGGGCGGCCGAGCCGGAGATAGTGGTGAGCGCGGTGCTGTGCCAGACGCGGCCGTCGCCGTACGGAAGCATGTAAGGCCGGGGGTGCGGCGATGGGCATGTGGGAGAGAATCAAGGGGCCCGTGTTCAAGGCCGCGGTGGTGGGCGAGGGTCCGGAGGCCGAGCGGCTGGCATCGGCTTATGAGCTGGCCGCCGGAGTGGAGACGGTGGGCGCCGAGATCGTGCAGCACGCGGACGGGGTGGTGCGGGCGCCGGTGGTGCGGCCGGCGGCGCTCCCATCGTTCGAGACCATCATCCGGACGCCTGGTCTCCGGGCGGTGGAGATCGTGGCGCCGGCTGAGAGGCGCGCGGAGCTGGCGGCGGCGGCGATCAAGGCCGGGCTGTTCACGTCGGTGGACGCGCCGTCCGGACTGGACGAGCTCATGGAGATGGAGCGGCTGGCCGGCGCTTACGACGTGCCGTTGCGCATCCGGCTCCTGCCTCTATACTACCCGCCGTACCAGGAAATGAGACGGCTCGCTAAAGAGGAAGCGGTGGGCCGGCCCATGGCCCTGAAGCTCCTGACCCGCCGCGGCCGCGGCACTGACCTGCCCGCCGGGCTCGACCCCGGGCCGTGGATCAGCGATCATGAGCTCGGCTTCATCGCCCTGGCGCCGTGGCTGCTCGGGCCGATCGAAAAGGTTTACGCCCGCCTCGACCGGCAAAACGGACAGTCCAGTCCGCCCTCCGCCCTCATCATGTGGAAGTACTCCGGGCTGCACCAGTACGGGCACCTGCAGGTGGACTTCTGCCCCGGGCTCCACGTGCGCACCTTTACCGAGCCCGTGCACCGCTTTATCGAGCTCACCTGCGTGGGCGGGATCATCATGGCCACCCGCGGCGAGGGCCAGCTCCTCAGAATGCCCGCGCTCATCGCCCGCGGAAAATCCACCACCACCTCCTTCGAGATGGTCCCCGACGACTGGAGAGAGGTCTATAAGAACCTGGCGCGCGAGACGGTGAAGGTATTAAGCGGCGGCGCCGTTCCTCTTTCCACTCCGGCCCTTTGCGCCGAGGCCATCAGGCTTGTACGGTCAGCCCGGATGAGTGCGCAACAGGGAGACGAGGCCAGGTTCCAGTGAGCCGATGATTGTGGCGCGGGCCTCCGGCCCGCGCCAATATGGTGGCGGGGACACTCCTGTCCCCAGCGCCTGTCAACCATGGTGACGCCGCCCGACAAGAGTGTCGGGCTCCGCCTACCCTAATCTCCAATATTCGGCGCTCCTGATAGTAATTGTTTCTACTCCTACTTCCCGCATGCCCCGCAATCCGGCCGCCAGCTCTCCGTGGCCATGTCCACCGCCGACCAGGTCTTGCCCGCGTCGGCGCTGAGGCAGAGGATGCCGGCGGCCGCGTCCAGCCTCACGGAAATTTCCCCGCCGGCCGCGCTCACCGTGGCGTTGCAGCTCTTGCTCACCTTGTCCGGGTCCTGGTCGCACAGTCCCATGCCGAGCGAGCGCCTGAGCCCGGCCGGGTCCGCGCCCTCACCGGATGCGTCAATCGCGAGGCAGCAGCTCTGCTCGCGCATTCCGGCCAGGACGCCCACGGAGCCCGGCCTCCCGATGGCCGCGATCTTTTGTCCGCCCGCCGGATGATAGATGACGACCATCCAGTCCGGTCCGGGCTCCGCGTCGCGCGCCGGTCTTTCCGCGCCGCCGCCATGAAGCATCTGGTCCTCGGAGTTCAGAGCGACGAGGTCGAGGATAGCGATGCCCGCGCCCCGCGCCATCCCCTTGATTTCCTCCCGGGCCGCGCCGGGCAGCCGATAGTAGTCAGCGAGCGCGCGGGCGGCGCCGATTACGCCCATGCCGCCGCGTCCGCGCATCCCGGCTATGCGCTCCTGGATCGCTTCGCGGAGCATGGCGCCGTGCTGGTAGCCCATTTGATACGGGCTGCCGTGCACGCGGAGAATGATGGTCCCCGGATACGTGTCCATGGTGCCCTCGCCGAAGACGTCTCCGGTGATGGCGATGCTGCGGCGATGGATGGAGGGAGGATAGGCCGCGGCGGGGCATGACTGCACTACATCTTCCGCGGCCACTCCGGCCGCGAACCGGGCGGTCGCGGCGAGTCCCAGGCACAGCAAGATCTGGGCCACGGACCTCGCACGCTTTTTCTTGCGCCTCACGGCCCGGCCCCGCTACTTCTCCCCCCACTGCGCTTGGTGCTGGAGGCGGAGGGTGTAGATCGTCCTCTGGTAGTCCTTGAGCAGCGTGTCGTTCGGGTCAAGCCGGGAATAGCGCATCAGCTCGTCTTCGGCCTCGTCAAAGGAATGGCCGTCGAAGTAGCCGGAGATCATGTAGATCTTGACGAGCCCGAGACGGGCCTTGGCGTTGCCGGGCTCAACCGCGAGCAGGGCCAGGAGCGTCTGCCGCGCGTTCTCGAGGTAGCCGTCCTTGAAATACTGCTCGGACAGGAGCAGGGCGGTGTTGACCTGCTCGCGGGTCGGCGGGTCAGCGAGCGGGAGCCCGCTGATCGGCCTGGCGCCGACCTGGTACACGCTGAACAGCTTGTTTAAGCCGGCCAGGTAGCGGCGGTAGACCAGGCCGGCGCCGGGAAGCGGGTCGTCCGCCGCCGTGACCAGGTCCTTGAGCCCGGGAGTGTAGCGCCGCACCGACATGCTGGCGATGAATACGTAATCACCGTCTCCATCCCGCACCTGCTTTCGCACGCCTTCAATCGTGTCCGCGATCAGCACGTAGCGGTCCTCCAGGTAATAGGCAAAATAGGGCTTGCGCGAGATGATCCGCGCGCCCGGCCGGATGCCCAGGACTTTTTGCGCGTCTCGGGCGATCTCGCGGTGGCCCGCCACCGTCTTGCCCGCCATGTTTGCCGGACCATAAAAATCCCGGACGTATCGGGCATAGCTCGCTCCCCTGACCGCCTGCCAGCCCGCGCCGAAAAGGACCAGGACCAGCACGGCCGCGAAGGCCCAACTGCCGGCCCGTCTCCCCAACACCCGCGCCGCCCGGCCCGGACCGAGCGCCACCCCGCGGCCGGCCCAGACGCAGGCCAGCATGGCCGCGGGCTGGTAGTAGCGAGCGTCCACCATGTAGGGCGTGACCAGGGCGTAGGCCCCCATCACCGCCCCGGCCCACAGCCACAACACCGCCTCCCGCGGCCACCGCGTCCGGTCCTTCCACGGGAACAGGAACAGGCCCGCCAGGGCCAGGGCCTCGAACGGCCAGGTCAGGCTCCGGTCAACGGCGCTTAGATATTGCCCCGTAACCCGCGCCACCTTGCCCATGAGCGGAAATATCGCGATGCCTTCGCCGCCGCCCGCCGCCGGCCCGGCGCCCTGTTCCCCCGGCACTTCCTCTTCATCTTCATCCGCGGGCCGCGACCCTTTTTCATAACCGATGATGTTCGCCTTGAGCCCCTCTGACGCGCGCAGCGAAAACCCGAAGCTCCCCGTGTGTGCGCGGATGAAAACCCAGTACGGCGCGGAGCCCAGCGCGAACACCGCGAGCCCGGCCGCGGCCCACGCCGCCGCCCTGCGCCACGGCCACTTGAGGGCCAGGGCGGAAACGGCCACGATGATCTCGGCGAGAATGATGTAGCCGAAGCCCACGTCGCGGGTGAGGTACGAGAGCGCGCAGAAGACGGCGGCCAGGCTGATGCGCCGATATGAAGGCCGGTCAATGAACCAGAGCACGGACCAGATAGTGGCCGCGGTGAAAAAAGCGAACGACGGCTCGGTCAGGATCTGGCCTTCGGTGGATAATGCGGGCGGGAACACGCAGAAGAACAGGGCGGCGACGGCCCCGCTCCACTTGTCGCCGAGCTTCATCCCGATGGCGAACAGCGGCAGCACGGCGAGCGATCCCATGATGATGGAGACCCAGGCGCCTCCCCGCTCCGGGTCCGCGCCGGATTTCATGGTGGCCGCGATCATCGCCGGGTAAAGCGGCACCACGCGCCGGGACAAGGCCAGGCCGGCGTCAAGGTCGAATTCGCGCTTGAAATAATCGCCGCGCGCCATGTCGCGCGCCAGCGCCAGGTACTGGAAGTTGTCGGGCCCCTTGGCGTAAAAAGGAGCGATATAAAAGCGGACGCCCAGGGCCAGGATGAAAATGAGGCCGGCCAGCGTGAGCGGGTGTGCGATAATACGCGCGGCGGGGTGGGAGGAAAGAGCGGAGAGGATTCCCGGTTGTTCCTTGAATTCGTCCGGGGCTCTCCGGTCGCGCGGCGGGGAACTGGAGTCGGGTGTAATCTTTGGCGCGGTCGAGCTCCGGGACGGCGCCTTTTTCTTGGATTGCTTCTTCCTGCTCATCTCTTCCCGGTTAATGATAGGGGACGGGCATGGAGGTGTCAATCGCCTTTCCCGCATCGCCTTTCCCGCATGGATCGTTTGTGCGCGCGGCCAATCGCCCTTACCATAGACGGCGTATCCGGATGGGTTTTGATGAAGGTCAAGGTTGCCAGGACCGCGGGTTTTTGCAGCGGGGTGCGGCGGGCGGTGAACATCGCGCTCGACTCGGCGCGCGACCAGCCGGGGCCGATTTACACGCTGGGTCCGCTGATCCACAACCCGCACGTGGTACGGATGCTGGAGGCGGACGGCGTGGTGTCGGTGCGGGACATCCCGGACGCGGGCTCCGTGGTGATCCGTTCGCACGGCGTGGGCCCGGACGTGATCGAGGAGGTGGAGCGGCGGGGCCTGGAGCTGGTGAACGCCACCTGCCCGCGGGTGGCGGCGGTGCACAAGATCGCGCGCACGCGCCACGAGCGGGGCGCGCTGGTCGTGGTGCTGGGCGACCCGGGCCATGCCGAGGTTGACGGGATCGTGGGTCACGCCGGCGGCGAGGCCATCGTGGTGCGCGGTCCGGAGGACGTGGCCGGCCTGCCGGCCGCCGACATGGTCTGCCTGGTGGCCCAGACCACCCAGGAGCGCGAGCGCTTCCAGCAGACCGCCCGCGCCGTCCGCGAAAAGTACCGCGAGCTTCCCCCGGACCGCATCACCATCGCCGATACCATCTGCGACTCGACCCGGAACCGGCAGGAAGAGGTGAGGAGGCTGGCCAAACAGGTGGACGCCATGGTGGTGGTGGGCGGACGCGACAGCGCCAACACCCGGCGCCTGGCCGAGGTCGCGGTCGAGGAGGGCGTGCCCGCCTTCCTGGTGGACACCGAGGAGGACCTGGACCGAGCGGCGCTCGCCCGCTTCAAGACCGTGGGCCTCACCGCCGGGGCCTCCACTCCCAACTGGCTCATCCGCCGGGTCCACGACGAGCTCGTCCAAATCGGACGGCCCGAGTCATGGAAAAGCCGCGCCGTCTTCGCCCTGCGCTTCCTCGTGCTCGGCAACATCTACATGGCCGTCGGCGCCGCCGCCCTCACCCTCGCCGCCGCCAGGATGCAGGGCTTCAGCCCCTACTGGCGCGAGTACGCCATCAGCTTGCTCTTTACCTTCGCCGTCCACACCATGCTCTCGCTCGCCGATCCCCGCGCCCTGGCCCTCAACGTCCCCGCCCGCGCCAAGTCCTTCACCAGGTTCCGGACCCACTGGATCGCCGCCAGCATCGCCGCCGCCGCCGCCGCCGTGGCCTTGGCCTTCACCTTCCGGCCCGCCTCCGGGCTCGCCATGCTCATGATCGTGGTGATGAGCCTGCTCTACCCCGTGCGGCTGTTCCCCGTTAAAAAGGGCGCGCTGCCCGCGCGCTCCCTGGCCGAGGCCCCAGGGTCCAAGGACATCTTCATGGCGCTCGGCTGGGCCACCCTCACCGTGGCCCTGCCCGTCATCAACCACCTGGCGCGGCAACGGCCGGTCCCCGCGACCCTTGCCGCCCTGGTCATGGTGAGCGGACTCGTGTTCGTGCGAGCCCTGCTCCGCGACTTCCGCGACATCCAGGCCGACCGCCTGATCGGGCGCGACACCCTGCCCATCCTCCTCGGAGTGACCCGCACCCGACGCCTGCTTTACGCCACCCTCATCGCCGTCGCCGTCATCCTCGCCGCCGCCGCCATGGCCGGGTTCGTGCCGGCGCCGCTCGGATACCTCCTCCTCATCCCCCTCGCCTACGCCGCCGCCTGCGTCCCCCTCTTCACCCGCGAAACCATCCTCCAGGGGTTCCGCGCCGAAGCCATCATTGACGCCGCATTCATCATCGCCGGAATCATCGCGCTGGCGGCGTGAAACAATCATCACGATACGGAAAAATCCAAGATCAGCGGCGGATGGCGGGCTTGATACAAGTGATCCGATTAGAGGAGCAGCAAAAATTCATCCGGCTCGATTTCCGCCTGTTTCAGTATCCGGGCCAGGGTGGTGCGCTTTACGGGATTGTGCGCCGGAACGGTCAGTTTCAAGGTGCGATCAGGCAGGTTTTTCTGGAGCCGGATGTGGCTCCCCTTTTGCCTAACCACGACCCATCCGTCTCGCCGGAGAGCATTCACGATTTCCCGTGAAGACAGGCTGGGGACCTTGGTCACAACACCAGTTCCAATACCTTGGACTTTTCGCCGGGCAATGAGTCGTCGTCAACTTCTTCAAGATAAAGCTCAATCGCCTCCCTGATGTTGGCCAGCGCTTGCTCCTCGCTGTCTCCCTCGCTGATGCAGCCGGGCAGCGATGGAACATATACGGTGAACCCGCCCTCGTCGCTTTCTTCGAGCACGACCTTGAGCTTCACGATAAACCTCCTTGTTATCCATCGTCTCTCCCTCATTATAACACGGAATAATTCAAATACTCCTCAAATTATGCCGGGCCGGCCCGATGCATTTATCGCTCATCAATTGATGTTGAGAAAGGGTGGAGGCTGATGTTTAAGCAACCATGCTTTCATTCCATTATTGATCCGAAACTACTTTCCGCAACACTTCTTGTACTTCTTCCCGCTCCCGCAGGGGCAAGGGTCGTTGCGGCCGACCTTAGGGGCCTCACGGATGTAGGTCCCTCCGCCGCTCCGGATCACCGTATCGGGCGATATATCGTCAGTTAACGGGTCATCCTCATCGCTTTCCCCGTAATACCCGTCTTCGTCGTCTTCTTCATCCTCGTCCCATTCATCCCGATGATGGTAACAGCTCCACCAGGAAGTGTCCTTGGCGACGTCATCTATCATGGTATAGTTGCCGAGGTCTCGGGCAAGGCACTGATCTTTTCCGGCCTTAAAATCCCGCTCGAACTCTCGAGGACCAATCATGGCGGGATCAATCCTGCCGTCATCAAAAGCCTCGCGGATCTCCTCGATCACCTCCCCCGGCCAGATGTCGGAGCAGCAGCACACGAGGTCCGACCAGATGGATGACGGTTCCCGCTCCAACTTCCCGTGGAAGAGACTCTTGAAATACTCCATGACCTCTTCACGTGAAATTTGCCCGGCCTTCAGCAGGACCAGCAGACTACATAGGCCCGCGGATCGGGAGAACTCGTAGGCTTCGGGATTTTCGAGCAGTTCCTTGATAAGGCCAGTGTCCCCTTGACATACGGAGGCCAGAATCCGATGGCCGTCCTGGGTCAGGATGTCCCCCGTCAGTTGGTCAAGTTCATCCTCGGGCAGGGAAAAGAGCTTGACAATGAGCGGATAAGCCCGCTTCTCGCGAAATTGCGCCAGGAGGTAGAGAGCATGACAGAGCAGGCTGGAATTTTCCACGGACTCCGCAACCACTCCCGGATCATCAACCGCGGATTCCAGCGAGGCCACCAGCGCGGGGATGATCTCTTCCCGATGCGCCGCGGCTTCCGCGAGCGCCTCCCGCGGGATTTCCCGTGTTCCGGTACTCAGTTCCGCGATGATTTTTTCAAGTTCCATGTTTCCTCCCCGCGACCATTAACCCGCATCGTGATCTTTAAATAGCTTATGCCGGCTTTCTTGGCAAGCCGCCGCCGCTCATGATAAAATTTAATCATTATGGATACCCCCGCCCTCTCCTCCCTGCCCGAGCCCCGGCTGATTACCTTTGATTTCGGCGATACCCTGGTGACCTCGGAGCCGGAGTATTTGGAGCGCGTGGCGATGGGGCTCACTGAGCTCGGCCACCCGCGCTCGGTGGGAGAGGTCAAGGCCGCGTACTTCGAGGCCGACCTGATCGCGGCGGAAGAGCTCATCCCGCGCGCGCCCTTTACCGCCGACGATTTCCGCCGCGCCTTCAGCACCGGCTTTTTCCGGAGCCTGGGGCTTCTGGAAAAGGCCGCCGAGCTCGGCCCGCCGCTCACCAAGTGGCTGATCGAGCTCCGGCCCAGGCGAGTCCTGGTCCCCGGCGGCCGCGAGCTCCTTGCCCGCCTCTCCGAAGCCGGATACCCGCTCGGAATCATTTCCAACAACGACGGCAACACCCGCGAAAAGTGCGAGTCCGTGGACATCGCCAAATACTTCTTCTTCATCCTCGACTCCACTCTCGAGGGCGTGATGAAACCGGACCCCCGCATCTTTCAAAAGGCGCTCCGCACCGCGGGCGTCAGGCCCTTCGAGACGCTCCACGTCGGCGACCTGTGGGGGTGCGATTGCCTGGGCGCCCGCGCCGCCGCCATCCCCGCCGTCTGGCTCGGCAACGACATCGTGAACCCGCAGCCCGTGCCCGGGACCATGCGGATCAACAGCCTGCTCGAGCTCCTCGACGCCATCAAGCTCTGACGGGAGGACAGGCGCCATGAAAAAAAATGGGACCGCGAGGCTCAATCCCGAATCCATCGCCGTGGTCCTCGTCCTGCTTCTCACGGCGCTCGCCGCGACCGCTTGCGTTAAAAAGCGTCCGCCCGCCGTCTCTCCCCGCGGCTCCTTCTCGCAGGAGGGCATGGCGAGCTGGTACGGCAAGAAATTCCAGGGCCGCAAGACCGCCTCCGGCGAGCGCTTCAACATGTACGACCTCACCGCGGCCCACCCCACCCTGCCTTTCGGCAGCATGGTCAAGGTCACCAACCTCGGAAACGGCAAGTCCGTCGTCGTCCGTATCAACGACCGCGGACCCAACACCAAGGGCCGTATCATAGACCTCTCATACGCCGCGGCCAAAAAAATTGATATGATCCAGGCGGGCACGGCTCGGGTCAGGATCGAATTAATAAAATGATCGGGAGGGCATAATATGAGAAAACTCAGCGTAGCGTTATCGCTGCTAATCCTGGCCGCGGCGGCCCCGTTGCATCAGACCGGCGCGGCTGACTCGAACACGATCGCCGTCCTCACCTTCAACGTGTTCGACCCCTTCTTCGGGCCCGAGCGGGAGCAGAGGATGGAGCAGCTGCCGGCGGCGGTGATGGCGCTCCAACCGCTGCCCGACGTGATGGTGTTCGAGGAGTTCTTCAAGGACCGCGACCGCGAGCGCGTCATCGCTGACCTGAAAGCGGCCGGCTACCCCATGGCAACCGCGCATTACGTGAAGCGGGGGTATGGCACGGGCGTGCTCGTCATCAGCCGCTTTCCCATCGAGGCCGCTGACTACACGCCCTATCACACCGCCGGCGCCGTTTACGACCCCGAGCATTACTCGGGCAAGGGCATCATTCACTGCCGGCTCGCAACACCCGCCGGACCGCTCGAGTTCTTCGCCACCCACCCCATCGCCCGCTTCAAGTACCTCTATGACCAAAACGGCGCCCACGTGGACCGGGACCGCAAGACCGTGGACCGGCTGCTGGAGATGGAGCGCATCGCCCGCGTCATCCTGAAGAAGGCCGACCCGGCGGCGCGCTCGGTCATCCTGGCCGGCGACCTCAACGTCTCGCCCGACATGTGGGGATACCAGTACCTGCTTGCCCGCACCGGCATGACCGACTCCTACGCCGCCCTCCATCCGGGCGAGAGCGGCAGCACCTATTCCCCGGAGAACACCTATGTTGACAAGGAGTGGTACCAGATAGATCATGTTCTTTGCCTGAACCGGGAAGGCGGCGCCGGGACCTGGCTTAGCCCCAAGTCAAGCGCCGTCGTCTTCAAAGAGACCGTGCCATTGCGCAATGGGAAACAGGTGAACCTCTCCGACCACTTCGGACTGTTCACGGTGTTCGAGACCGTGAGCGATCCCGCCGCCGTGCCCATGAACCCGGGCTTCCGGCCGCGGACGACGGGCGGATCGAGGTCGCTAACCGATCTCACCGCCCAGGGCCTCGCGCTCACCCCGCAAAATTACCTGGCGTGGCAGGCATGGGCGGTGGACCTGATGGACAAGGCGGAACGGAGCTATAATCGGTTCTGTCCGGAGGTGATTCCCGCGGCCCGGACCGTGATCGCCGGCGACGTGGCCGCGCCGGTCGCCATCCCGCTCACGGCGCTGCAGCGGGAAGCGATCCGGATGGACCTGAAGAAAGCGGGGAAATAATCGGCGCATGATACGCGGGGCCGCCGGTTGCAAACCGGCGCCACTTTAAAATGGGGAGGAAATAAGATGAAGCGGTGGACAGCGTGGTTGGTCGTGATGTTGCTGGCGATGGCGGCGGCTTACGCGCGGCCGGCGCGGTGCCAGGACGCCGAGCCCCGGATCAAGGTGCTCACGTTCAACGTCTGGGGCATCATCGGCGCCAGGCAGCGCGTCGCGCGCGCCCGGGCCATCGGCGAGAAGATCGCCGCGCTCGATCCCGACGTAATCGCCATCGAGGAGGCCTTCGAGAGGCGCCACCGCCGCGTCCTGTTGCAGGCCATAAAAGACAACGGCTACAAGATCGCCGACTGGAGATACTTCAGAAACGTGTATGGGTCCGGCGTCCTCTTCATCTCCAAGTTCCCGATCGAGGAGGCCGTGTTCGAGCCCTACCGCGTGATCGGCGGCGTCGCCAATATCGAGTGGCTCGGCGGCAAGGGCATCGCATACCTGCGCCTCAAAACGCCGTGGGGCCCGCTCGACTTCTTCTCCACCCACGCCATCGCCCGCATGACCCCCGTCTTCGACCAGCAGGGCAACTACATCCCCGGCGATCCCCAGGAGATTGACCGCCTTCTCAACATGTACCAGATTGACCGCTTCGTCCGCGCGCACCGCAACCCGATGGGCCGCTCCATCATCGCCGCCGGCGACTTCAACGTCTCCCCCGAAATGTCCGAGTACCGCTTCCTCGTGGCCAAGACCGGGTTCGAGAGCAGCTTCGAGGTCCTCCATCCCGGCGAAAACCCGTCCACCTTTTCCACCGAGGACGTCTGGGTCACCGACGAGTACTCCCGCATTGACCACATCTTCTTCAAGAATTACGCGGGCGGCGTGGGCTTCTGGGTGAAGCCCGTCGAGTCGCACGTGGCCATGAACGAAAAGTTCACGAGCCCCAGGGACAAAAGGGAGATCAACTACTCCGACCATTACGGTCTCTGGACCGAGTTCGAGGTCATGACCGACGCGAGCGCGATCACGCCCTCTCCGGAAGGCGCCATGCCCTCGCCCTGCAAGTGCGAAGACTGCCCGCTGCCCATCTATACCTTGAGCCAGATCAGGCTGACCCCGGAAAACTATGAGCTCTGGAAAAACGCCGCGCTCGACGAATTCAGCCGCGCCTTCACCAGACACGACCGCCACGACCGCCTGCTCATCCCCATGGCCCAGATCGTGGCCGCGGCCCCCCTCGCCGACACCGTGACGGTTGACATACCCCCGGGCGACGCCGCGCGCTTTAAAAAAGACGTCTGCCATGACGCCTGCGTGCGGTGACCTGATCGGCCACAGGTCCAGTGAAACAAGTTCTGATAACCACAGATGAACACTGATAAACACCGATCAAGAAATGAAGCAACAGGAAATAACCATCCGTGTTCATCCGTGTTCATCCGTGGTTTATCCTTTCATCTGACTGACTGGTGGCGGCAAGACTTTGCGAGACGGAACTAATACTCTGATGAAAACGGAATACCCTGGAGCCAATGAACTCTACGACGTGTTCGACGAGGATGGCCGCCTGGTAGGCCAGGCCACGCGCCGGGAGGTCCACGCGGACCGCTCGCTCATCCACCGCGCCGTGCACGTCCTGCTCTTCCGCTCGAACGGCCGCCTGCTCATGCAGAAGCGGGTGAAGCAAAAGGACGTGGCGCCCGGCAAATGGGACACCTCGGTCGGCGGGCACGTGGACGCCGGAGAGGACTACGACTCCGCGGCGCGGCGCGAGCTCAGGGAGGAGCTGGGCATCGGGGGCGTGGAGCTCGAGCGGCTCTACGAGTTCAAGTACCGCTCCGGGCGCGAGAGCGAGGACGTGCGCACTTACCGCCTGGTCTATGACGGCCCGGTTCAGCCGGAGTGGTTCGAGATCGAACAGGTCCGGGAATGGACCATCGAGGAAGTGGACCGCGCCGTGGGCGCCGGCGTCTTCACCCGGAACTTCGAGCAGGACTGGAGGATCTACAAGGAATTCAGCTCCGAAGGAGCGGCATTCGACAGCCCAGCGGCGTAGCCCTGGGAATGCGGTGGCGACAGTGGCGGCCAGCTCTGAAGGAGCGGCATAAAACAAGGAGTGGAAGTGCCACAGTCACTGGCCCATATGCTCGTGCATCTTATTTTCAGCACCAAGGAGAGGAAGCCATTGCTTATCAAGGAAGTTCGCGAGGAATTAAACGCCTATATTGTGGGGATCCTCCATCAGCACAACTGCCATCCTGTCATTGTTGCCTCGGTGGAAGACCACGTGCATGTCCTTTTTTATCTTGCCAAGGACATGGCCTTGAGCAAAGCGGTTGAAAGAGTGAAATCAAATTCGTCAAGATGGCTCAAGACTAAATCTCCGCTTTTAACCAATTTTTCGTGGCAGAACGGTTACAGCGCATTTTCCGTCAGTCAATCCAATACTGAGGCGGTGCGCGCCTATGTTGCCAGGCAGGAAGAACATCACCGCAAGGTATCGTTCATGGAGGAAGTAAAGAAATTTCTCGACAAGCACCAAATAAAATACGACGAGAGATACCTCTGGGACTGAGACTATGCCGCTCTTTCAGAGCTGAAAAGGTTGAACATCTAAGCTTTCCCAGGGCTTCGCCGCTGGGCTGTCGAATACCGCCCCTTTGGGGCTAAGAATGCACTGGAGAATACTTTTCATGCGCCGCACCGCCCGCTATCTGATCGCCATCATCATTTTCCTGGCCGGGCTTGAGGCCGTCCTCCAGGCCGCGCATTTTTACGCGCTGCGCCGCGAGGCCCGGTCAGCGCTCGCCGACCCCGCCGCTTCCGTCATATTGTGCCTGGGCGACAGTCACACTTACGGCGCGGGCGTCGCGGCGGACGAGGCTTACCCGGCGCGGCTGCAAGCGATGCTGGCGGCCAAGGGTTATCGCGTGAACGTGGTCAACCTGGGCGCGCCCGGGACCAACACCTCGGAAATCCGGCGGCGCCTGCCCCAGTGGCTCGCGAGCTATCACCCCGCGGCCGTGATCGTACTCGCGTCCGTCAACAACGGCTGGAACCGGCGCGACATGGCCTGGTCCGACGCGCAGGACGGCCTGCCCGTGCCGCTCATGACGAAGCTCACGGATTTTCTCATGACCCGCGTCCGCACCATCCGCCTCGTCACCATCATGATCCACCGTCTCGACTGGACCCGGCCGCCGGAAGAATCCGCCCGCGACCGCTCCGGCAACCTGGTGCTGCACCATCGGGAGGAGGCCGACAAGGTCGAGACCGCAAGCGCCGGATACCTCCGCGTCCGCCGCGACCTGACCGCCATCGTGGCCCAGGTCCGCGCCGCCCACGCCGGCCCCCTGCTCATGACCTACGTCAGCGACCCCGAGTATACGTTCGAGACTCCGAACCGCGCGCTCCGCGAGGCCGCGTCGGCCATGAACGTCGCGCTCGCGGACAACGACCATGCGCTCCGCCCCCTCTTCATCAGGCCGGACGGGAGCATCGTCCGGGCCGCGCGCGCGAGCCTCTTCTTCCCGGACATGCACCCGAGCGCGCAAGGATATAAGATGATCGCCGGGAACGTCGAGAAGACGCTGGCAAGCTCCGGAGCGCTTGCGGCCCTGAAGAGAGCCGGGCCATGAGCTTGGCGCATTAGAGGGAGGGCAACGGCCATGGAGATATTCAGGGACAAGGTCGCCATTGTCACCGGCGCGGCCTCCGGCATCGGCCGGGCGCTCAGCGCGGAGCTGGCGCGGCGGGGCGCGGTCGTGGTCATGGCCGACGTGAACGCGGGGATGCTGGAAGAGGCGGTCGGCTCGATCACGGCCGCGGGCGGGCGGGCCCATGCCGCTTTGCTCGACGTCACCGACGCGGCCGGCGTGAAGAAGCTGGTTGACGACACCGCCGCTTCGCACGGCCGGCTCGATTACCTGTTCAACAACGCCGGCATCGGGGTCATGGGGGATGCGCACGAGTTTTCGATTGAGGACTGGCGCCGCGTGATTGACGTGAACCTATACGGCGTGGTCCACGGCGTGGCCGCGGCGTATCCGCTCATGGTCAGGCAGGGTTTCGGGCACATCGTCAACACCGCGTCCATGGCCGGGCTCGTGCCCGCCACCGGCGAGATTTCCTATGTCGCCAGCAAGTACGGCATCGTGGGATTGTCGAACGCCCTTCGCCTCGAGGCCGCGCCGCTCTCGGTGCGGGTCAGCGTGGTCTGTCCCGGAATTATAGACACCCCTATTTTTTACACCACCAAGTTAATTAACGCGGACCGCGAGAAAGTTCTGGGGTTGAGAAAATGGATGATGAGCCCGGAGCAATGCGCCCGCGTGATTCTGCGGGGCGTGGAGAAGAATCGGGCGACCATCGTGGTTACAGCTATGGCCAAGGCTTTTTGGTGGCTGCAACGCTTTAGCCCTTGGCTCATGGGCCTGGTGTGGGCTTTCTTTATGAAGAAGCTGCGGGAGGCAAGGACGGAGGATTAACCCTTGGACTTCTGCAGCGCCTTCTTCGCCAGCGACACCGAGTAATGCTCCCAGTCGTCCTTATCTCCCGGCTGCTTCTGCCATAGCTCGAAGGTGCAGACGGGCGACCCGGAGGGGATGGTCTTGACGGCCTTCACCTGGAAGTCCAGGCCCGCGAACCTCTCCCGCGCCGCCTCGATCATGCCCTGCACCAGGTAGCGCTGCACCCGGCAGTCAAAGGCCTTATAGCTGTCCTGGTGCGGGCACCACAGGATGTCGAACGAGCAATGCTCCGCGTCCTCGATCCGCGGGTCCTCCGGCGACGCGTAAATCTCGCGGTTGATCCAGCTCGCGAACGCCGAGATGAACTCGATGGGAGTGACGTCCGCCGGAACCGCCACGCCCTCCAGCATCTGCCTCCCCACGTCCCTGCCCACCTCCACCAGCGCCTCGATCATCGCCGCCTGACCCGCCTCCCCGAACTCGCGCTCCGCCGCCTTCAGCATCCCGAGCACCGACATCCCCAGCATGTTGCCCCACCTAAACAGCGACGCCGGATCATAATCATCACGGCCCAGCGCCTCCCGCCCGCACCGCTCGCCCGCGGCCTGGAACGGATAATTGAACTTCATCTTGAGGGTCTGCATGGAAGCCTCCAAATAGTAGATAGTAGGTAGTAGGTAGTATATAGGGAAAAATGGCGCGGACAGTCCGATCCCTCTCTACTACCTACTATCTACAGTGCTGTCCAAAATAAACGGACCGGAGAACCGCCAAGACGCCAAGAGCGCCAAGGATTATTTTTAAACACGATTTTAAGAGAGCTTGGGTGCGAATGTTTCTTGCTTGGCGCTCCCGTCGGCCGGTCCGCCAAGCCGGTTGGGGCCGACGTTCCGGAGCTGTTCTTTGCCGGGCCGCGAAGAAACATCATGATTTACTTGGCGATCCTTGGCGCTCTTGGCGTCTTGGCGGTTTTCTTGCGGCCTATTTTGGACAAGAGTGATTTTGTCTTGTAATTCTTTGCGTTCTTTGCGTCTTTGCGCTTAAAATAAAACCCAACCTCGGCAAACGAGTATAAAGGAGTTCAACCATGGCGGTACCGAAACGAAAGAAATCCAAGTCGCGGACGAGGACCAGGCGCACGCACCAGGGGCTCACGGCGCCCAACGTGATCGCGTGCCCGAGCTGCGGCGAGCCCATGCTGCCCCACCAGATGTGCTCGCATTGCGGCAAGTACCGGGGCCGGGTGGTCAAGGAAGTTGAAGAGGTCTGAGCGCTACGATCTGATCTCTTTGGGCGGACGATGAGCAATGGGCGGATGGGCTCTGGTGTTTCCCGGCCAAGGCTCCCAGGCCGTGGGCATGGGAAAAGCGCTGTGCCGCGAGTTTGCCGTGGCCCGCGAGACTTTCGCGGAGGCCTCCGACGCGGCCGGGCTCGACCTGGCCGGGATCTGTTTTAATGACCCTCACCACCGGCTCGAACTGACCGAGTTCACCCAGCCGTGCGTGCTGGCCGCGAGCGTGGCGGCCTGGCGCGTGCTTAAACAAGAGACGGGCCTCGTGCCGGCCGTGGCCGCGGGCCACAGCCTGGGCGAGTATTCGGCGCTGATTGCCGCGGGCGCTCTGGGGCTGGGCCCGGGCGCGCGGGCCGTGCGCATGAGGGGCAGGTGGATGCAGGAGGCGGTCCCGGCCGGAATGGGCGGCATGGCCGCCATCCTCGGAGCGGAGCCCGCGCTGATCGAAGCCGCGTGCCAAGAGGCCGCGCGGGGAGAGGTCGTGGTCCCGGCCAATGACAACGCGCCGGGCCAGACCGTGATCTCCGGCCATAGCGCCGCGCTCGACCGCGCCATCGCCATTATCAAGGAAAAGGGCGGCAAGGCCAGGAAGCTCAAGGTAAGCGCCCCGTTCCACACGGAACTCATGAGCGGCGCGGCCGGGAAGATGGCGGAGCTGTTCGCGGGCGTCACGTTCTCGAAGCCCGCCTTCCCGGTCATCGCCAACGTTGACGCGGCGCCGTACCCGGGTCCGGAGGCCGCCGCGGACAGACTGGTCCGGCAGATGACGGCCGCGGTGCAATGGCGGCGCACCATCGAGGCCATGGAAGAAAAGGGAGTGAAGCCTTACGTGGAGGCCGGGCCGGGCACGGTGCTGGCCGGGCTGATCAAGCGCACCGCGCCCGCGGCCGTGGTCCTGCCCATGGCCGAGCCCGCGCACTTGGAGAACATCAGGAAGGCCATGGAAAATGGCGATGCACGCTGAGCTCGAAGGCAAGGTCGCGCTGGTGACCGGCGGCGGCCGCGGCATCGGCCGGTCCATCTGCTTTGCGCTGGCCCGTGCCGGCGCGGCGGTGGTGGTGGCCGACGTTATCGAGGACGCCTCCGCCGATGCCACCCATAAGAGCATCGAGGCGCGGGGAGGCGTCGCGGTCTTCAAGAGGCTCGACGTCACCGACTTCGACGCGGCGCAGGCCATGATCGCCGGGGCCGCGGAGGAGTTCGACGGCCTCGACATCCTGGTCAACAACGCCGGCGTGAACCAGGACCAGGTGGTGGGCCGCATGAAGCCGGAGCAGTGGAAGCGCGTGATCGAGGTGAACCTGACCGGCTGCTTCAACTGCTGCCGCGCGGCCTCCCGCATCATGGTCCGCGAGAGGCGGGGCCGCATCATCAACGTCTCCAGCATCGTGGCCGCCATCGGCCGCGCCGGCCAGGCCAACTACGCGGCCAGCAAGGCCGGCATCGAGGGCCTCACCCGCTCGCTCGCCCTCGAGCTCGCCCACCGCGGCATCACGGTCAACGCCGTGGCGCCCGGATACATTGACTCGGAGATGACCCGCGCGCTGCCTCAGCAGGTCCAGAAAGAGATCCTGGGCCGGGTGCCCCTGAAGCGCGCCGGCTCCGCGGAGGACGTGGCGTCGCTGGTCGCGTTCCTGGCCGGGCCCCGCGCCGCCTACATCACCGGCCAGACCATTCACGTGAACGGCGGGTTGTATTTAGGCTGAAGGCCGGGTAGAATTTACAAGCTGAAACACTGATGCGGAGGCTCGTGGATGAGCATAAAAGACCAAGTGATCGCGCTGATTATCGAAAACCTCGAGGTGGACGCCCAGGCGGTGGTCCCCGAAGCCAAGTTCATCGAGGACCTGGGAGTGAGCTCCATGGACCTGTGGGAGCTGGTCCTGGTCATGGAGGATGAGTTCGACCTCGAAGTCCCCGACGAAGACCTCGAAAAAATCGTTACCATCCAGGACGCCATCAGCTTCATCGAATCGCACGTGGAGAAGAAGTAGACAACAAGATATATTTTTGCCGCAGATGAACGCAGATTAACGCAGATAAGAAATTATAAAGGAAATTATCTGCGTTAATCTGCGTTCATCTGCGGCAAAATAAAATCTTCAACTTTCAAACTCTTTTTTCAGCCTCCCCTCCTCCTCCATGAGCCTCTCGTACATCTCTTTCCTCTTGGCCGCGTAACCGGCGTCGTTGGCCAGGTTCGTCATCTCCAGCGGGTCGTCCTTTAAGTTATACAGCTCGTGCTCGACGTCGTCGCGGCCGGGCGCGAAGTAATAGGCGTATTTCCACTCGCTCTCGCGCAGGCACCGGACGTGGGCGGGGTTTTTGAAGATGGCCTGCTCATTGGCGGACTTGCCGATGGTGAACTCGACCTCCCAGTCCTGGTGGTAGATGATCTCGGAGCGCGCGGACGGCGAGCCGGGGTCGGCCAGCACCGGGGCCAGGTCCACCCCGGCCATGTAGTCCGGGTTGGTCACGCCGGTGAGGCTCACGAGCGTCGGCATCACGTCCACGTTGCTGGCGAAGGCCTCGGTGGTCACGCCCGCCGGGAGCCGGCCGGGCCACGAGAAAATGAGCGGCACGTTCATGACCTCCTCGTACGCGAAGCAGCCCTTGGTGCGCAGCCGGTGCGACCCGGCCATCTCGCCGTGGTCCGCCGTGAACACCACGATGGTGTTCTCGCGCTGGCCCGATCTCTCCAGGGCGGAGAGCACCTTGCCGATGTTCTCGTCCACGTCCTCCTGGCAGTGGATGTAATAGTCAAGGTAGCGCCGCCACGCGTCGGGGTCGGCGAGGTCCATGGGACCGCCCACTTTGGTGTAACGCTCCTGGTACTCGCGCTGGCACCCGGGCTTGCCCGTGAGGTCATCGCTCCAATTATTCGGCGCCGCCGCGGTCCTGATCTCTTTGAATTTCTGCTGCGGGTAATAACGCGGATACCCGCAGATGTCGTGTGGGTTCACCAGCGAGCAGACCAGCAGCCACGGGTCGTTCCGGTTCGACGGGGCGGAAAGCCACTCCACGGCCCGGCCCGCGTACATCGGGTCGAACGCGGCCCCGCAGTACGGCGGCCCGCCGAAATAGGCCTCCGGCGGCTTCCAGCCCTCGAAGCCGTAATCGCCCAGCGCGTCCTTTTGGTTGCGGTCGGCGCGGCGGGTCAGGTGCCACTTGCCGCGGTAGGGCGTGCGAAAGCCCGCGTTCCGGAACACGCTGCCGAGCGTCGGGATCCTCGGGTCCAGGCTCGGCTGAAGGTTGCCCTCCACGAAGTCGCAGTTGGAGTACATCTGGTTCTGCGTGGTGTAGGTCCCGGTCATCAGGCAGGCGCGGGAGGGCGAGCAAGGCACCGCGCTCACGAAGTGGTTCGTGAACGACACCCCCGCCGCCGCTAAGCCGTCAATGTTCGGTGTGTGCAAGAGCGGCGTCCAGCGCGGCATCCGCATCTGGTCCACCAGAATAATAAGCACGTTCGGCCGCGCCGGCGCCGATAAAACCTTGCCGGCGCTGAGCGCCAGGCCCGCGGCCGCCGCGCCGCTCTTAATGAATTCCCTTCTCCGCATCCCTTTCCCTCCTTGGGCCGCGCTCAATAATTGGCGAACACCGGCGATGAATACGCAATGTTCCCGCTCTTGAACTCGGCCCGGACGTAGTAATAATGTTTGCCCGGCGCAAACTCCGGGTCCTTCCATTCCCCCCGCGCCGGATTCGCGCCATCCGTGAACTCCGTATGCGCCTCTTGGCCGTCCTTTACCAACACCAGCGCCCGCACCGGGTCCGCCGCGTCCTCATTATACACCATGGCCCGGGCGAGCGGGGCATCGCTGATCCGCGGCTTCGACCCCATGAAATGATCGTCCAGGTAAAAGCGCACGTCCGCCCGGAGCATGGGCAGGCGGCGCGGCCGCTCCATGGGCGGGGGCGAAGTGTTCCAGGTCTCGATCAGTCGCAGCCCGCTGTCCATTGCCGTAGAGCGGCGCGCGAACATGGCGTCGAAAATGGCGGCCCGGCTTTTTTGCCCGGCCCACAGTCCGGTAACCACGTAGCCGATGCCGTTGGCGGTGTGGGTGTCGGAGGCGCCATAAGCGCCGAGCGGCGCTCCGGTGTCCAGGGCCTCGCGCCAGCACATGCACCATACGCTCTTCAGCCCGTGCCGGGGCCGCGCCTGATTGATGAGACGCACGGTGACGTAGGCGGCCTGGTCGGTAATGCTGCGCTCGCGCCCGCCCGGCGGCTCGTATTCGCCAAACGGCTTTTCCGCGAGCACGTGCAGGCTGGCCGCGTCGTAAAGGGGCTCCAGGGACTCGTCGTACTCCGCGAACTCGTTGCCGATCTGGTACATGTTGTGGGCCGTGACCAGGACGCGCGATTCCGGGGCCAGGTCGAACTTCTTCAGGAAGTGGTAGAGGTATCCGGTGGTCTCGCTCTTCTGCTTAGGCGGCCGGGACATGGCAAAGGTCTTCTTGTCGTTTCCCTCGAACACGACCACGCGGTGGCCCTGGCTCTGCGAGGTGAACTCGTAGGCCTGGAAGCAGATGAACTCCGGCCTGTTGAAGGCCTGGGGCAAAAAGGCGATGTAGGCCTCGAGACCCGGCGTGTTGCAGATGGTGAAGTCGTGGTCGGAGAGCGCGTAAAAGTCCAGGCGCGCGTAGTCGCGGGCGAAGTGGAAGTACCAGTCAGGGGGGTCGGCGCCGTCGCTCGACCAGGAATGGGTGTGCGTGTCGCCGAAGAGCAGCATCATGCTCCGGCCCTTGTCCTCCATGACCCGCGGCCCGGACTTCTCCCGCCGCGGCCACCCCTCGTCCCGCCGGTCCTCCGCCTCCGTGCCCGTGAGCTTTTGCCGCGCGCCGCCCGCCGGCAGCGGCGTCGCCCTGATCGTCCCCACCTGGCTCGCGAACCCGAGCCGCCGGGTGAAAACGCTGTCCCACACGCCCTCGATCCGGTCCGGGCCCGTGAGCGCCGCGGAGAAGTCCCGGATCATGTGCACCACGCTCCGGGGGGGCCCCAGCTTCATCCGGCGCGGCCGGGACCAGCTATCGCCGGTATAGGTCCGCATCTTGAGCTTTCCGACCAGGGTGTCCGTGCCCTCCCGGTAGCACACGTGCACGCGGTTCATGTCATCCACCAGGACCTTGGGGTGCCAGGTGCAGGAGTTCCGGGTGAGCCGGCCGGGGACGGCCGATTCCAGGTCCGCCGCCGACAGCGGCCACAACCACTTTTCGCCGTCAAAGCAGCGCGCCATGACCTGCCGGTGCGAGTCCATCTCCGTGAGCTCATTGCTCGCGCGCACCCACGCAAGCCACAGCCCGCCGTCTTGGTCCTCCGCCAAGTCCGCGCAACTGTCCCACCGGCCGCTCCCGGTCGCGCGCAGCTCCGGACCCAGCGCGCCGCCGGGCGCGAGCAGGCGCAGGTAAATGTCATATTGGTGGCCGCGGTAAGAGTCCCAGGCCACGGCCACCGCGCCGCCGTTCTTGCCCTTTTTGCGGGTCACGATCACCTGGGGGCGATAATTTGCGCCGGACTCGCTGATCTTGACCGGCTCGGTCCAGGCGGAGCCGCTGTACGTGGTCAGATAGATGGCGCCGTCGCTCCAGTCCTCGAACGCGATCCAGGCCGCGCCCGTGTCCGGGTCGAGCGCCACTGACGGATGCAGGGCCGGCCGGCCGCCGCCGGTGACCGGCATGGGTCCCGACCACTCGCCCTTGTCATGACAGGCCGCGAACACTTGCCATTGCCTGGTGTCCAGGTCACAGGCGCACCAGGCCGCGCAGGCCCGTCCGCTCCGGGCGGCGATCCGGGGATCGAGCTTGGCCTCCGCCTGGCCCGCGCTCACGTCAATAGGCTTGGTGTAGCGGCCGGCGGTCCGCGATTTCACCATGACCTTGTCAACCGCCCGGGTTACGCAGGCGGGCCCGAACTCGGTGCCGATCTCCTCATTAGTTACGTCCACCTGGAGCCAGCTCACCCAGGTCCGCCCATTTTCATGATCATGGGCTATGCGGCCCATCCTCCCGATGGCGCCTTCAAATGTTGAGACCTCGGCCCACGCCGGCCATGACCGTGCGTTCGCCAGCAGAACCGCGCCGCTTGTCGCGGCTATACTGCGGTTGATGAACAGTCTGCGGGAGATGGGTTTGTGGTTTGTGGTTTGTGGTTTGTGGTTAAGAGAAGAGCCTTGGTTGGAAGCGTTTTTTTTCATTTTCGGAGGTTCCGTTTTCCATTGGGCAGCGGCAAATCACGCCAATTTACTTCTTGTATTTTTGTCCGCTGAGGTCGCACTTTTTCAAATAATTGACAAAACCGGCCAGCAGGTTTTGGGCGGATTTTGCCATCCGTTGCAATTCTTCAAATTCCGGTTTCAAGATATAACCCTGATCCAGGGCGATGTAAAGCTGCGACTCTAATTCCGCGGCTGAACCCTTGGCGATGGATAGAAAATTTATCAATTCCTTTGAGCCGCCACGCCCAAAACCCTCGGCAATGTTCGACATGATGGATACGGATGCCCGCCGTATCTGATCCCTCAGGACAAAGTCCTTGGCGAAGCGGCCCGAACCCGAGCACTTGTAAACAGCGCGCGTAAGCTCACGCGCCTTTTGCCATGCTTCAATATCCTGGAACCGCTTAAGTGTCGCCATGCCTGTCTCTTTTCTTCAACCACAAACCACAAACTACAAACCACAAACCCCCTTAGCAGTAAAGTTTTTTCCGTTCCGGTTCCATTTCCTCGAAGACTATTGCGGCCTCTTCCGCCGGGAGCGAGTATAGGGAGCCGTCGGGGCGCTGGAGCACACATCCGGACTTATGGAGGAGCTTCAAGTTCGCGGCGGTCTGCTTTTTATCGCCGAAGCAGAGGATCTGGCAGTTGCCGCAGGTCATGTAGGTGGTCATGCCGGGCAGCGACGGATGGTGGTATCCGCCGGGCATGGGCGGGCGCTGGGCGTAGAGCGGCATGGAGCGGAAGAACTCCTTCGCCAGCTCCTCTTTGTTTTCGGGGAAGCGGAAGCGTCCGGGCGACCAGGTGGACCACTTGCCGGACCGGGCGAGCCCGCTGAAGCCGCCGCACACGAAGTGGCACAGGACCAGGTCCTTTCTCGCGGCGTGGGTGAAGGTATGGCCGCCGATGGTGACGGACGTTTCCTTGTCTTTTTCAAACATCCCGCCGGCGCAGGCGGAGACGCAGAGCTTGCACTGGTCGCAGAAGCTCTCGTCTTCCGGGATCGGATCGGTGGGTTCCAGCTCGGCCGTGGTGAGCGTACCGCCCAGGATGATGGCGGTGCCGAAGCCCTTGATCCCCACGTTTCCGGACCAGCCGAACGAGCCCACCCCCGAGCGCGCCGCCAGATAGCGGTGAGAGATGTCCGGGTGCATCTCGAGCTCCCACCCCGGCAGCTCCATGCGGTACTTCATGTTGGCGTTCAGGCCCTTGGCCGCGTGGCCCTCCTTCTTGAGAAAGTCGGCCAGCTCCCACGAGATTCCCTTGGAGCGCGTGTTGGTGGACAGGTTGTCAATCTCGTGCGGCCCCCGGTCCTCCTTGGCGAAAAACGCCCGGATGTGGTCGCGGTTCATGGGCAGGGCAAAGCTCACCGCCGACCGCGCGCCCTCCAACTTATAAGCGAGGTCAATGCTGGGCGGGCCGCCCGCCAGCGTCTCCGTGGTGGAAAACCCGACCTTGAGCGCGCCGCGCTCGAGCAGGAACTCCTCGATCAATTTGTTCAACGACATGACGTCCCCCCCTTTCCAAAATGATTACAAGAAAATATTGAGACAGAATTAACAGGATTTACAGGATTAGAAAACACCACCAGCTTTTTCATCTTCATCCTGTAAATCCTGTTAATCCTGTCTTTAAAATTTTTCACGATTTCAACTTCACGTCTTCGGGCAGCGGCGCCATCTCGCGGGCCTCCGCCTCTTCAAGCCGCGCGGCCATTTCCTGCTGCAATTTATTATAGCCGGGGTCACCGGCCAGGTTCCTGAGCTCGAGCGGGTCTTCCTGGAGGTCATAGAGCTCGAACTCGGAGGCCAGGTTGTCATCGAAGTAACGCGCGTATTTGTAGCGCCCGTCGTGGATGGCGCGGATCTGCATGGGCACGCCCTCGGCGGAGATGCCGGAGCGCGCGCCCAGCTTGGCCAGGGCGTTGTTGGAGCCGAGTTTCATGCCGAAGCCCATGAGCACGTGGTCGCGGACGGGCGCCGCGGCGGGGTCGCGCACGAGGGAGGCGATGCTGCGGCCGGGAAGATAATCCACGGGCGCGCTCACGCCGCACAGGTCGAGCAGGGTGGGGAAGACGTCGGGGTTGTGGCTGAGCGCGCTCGACTCGGCGCCGGCGTTGACCCGGCCGGGCCAGCGGAAGACGAGCGGGACGTTGTTGTTCTCCTGGTACACGAACGGCCCCTTGGCCTGGAGCTGGTGCGAGCCGCACATGTCGCCGTGGTCGGCGGTGAAGACGACAATGGTGTTGTCGCTGAGCTTGAGGCGGTCGAGCGCGTCGAGCAGGCGCTTGATCTGCTTGTCCACCATTTGGCAATAGTAGAGGTAATAGTCGAGGTAGCGGAGCCATACGCGCTCGGGCTCACTGGTTTGAGTTCCCATCAGCTTGCCGTAGCCCTCGCGGTAGACGGCCTGGATGCGGGGCTTGGTGGTGAGGTCGTCGTGGAAGTTGCCGGGGAGGCGGTCGGAGGCCCGGGGCACCATGATCGAGGGCGCGTCGAGGCGGCGGTAGAAGCAGATGTCGTGGGGGTTGATCAGAGAGCAGGTGAGGAACCATGGGGCCTTTTTGCCGTGGAGTCTCAGCCAGTTGATGGACTGCCGGGCGTAGCGGGGGTCATTCAGGGTGCCGTCGTGAGGGGTGCCCTGGTGGTCGGGTCCGTGCCAGGCCTCGAAGCCGTAGGCGGTGAGTCCGCGGCCGCGGTAGTCCCTGGGCTCGGTGAGGTGCCACTTGCCGAAGTAAGGCGTGCGGTACCCGGCGGCCGAGAAGCGGTGGGCTAGAGTGGGGATGCGGGGATCGAGGCTCGGCGACATGTTGAAGTTGACGTTGGTCTGAATGTTGTGCTGGGTGAGGTGCAGGCCGGTGAAGAGGCAGGCCCGGGAGGGAGAGCAGGGCACGGCCGACACGAAGTGGTTGGTGAAGGTCAACCCCTCCCGGGAGAGCCGCTCGAACCCGGGCAGCTCGGCCCCGGCCGGAAACCAGCGCGGCATCCGCCACTGGTCCACCAGCACCAGGAGCACGTTCGGCCGCTCGTCCGCCCGCCCGAGTCCGGGCACGCCCGCCGCGGCCAGCACCCCCGCGCCCATGCCGGCGGCCTTCACGAATTCCCTGCGCCCGATCCACCCGCCGCTCTTCTCCGCCATCTCCGTCCTCCTCTGACCAAAATCACAGTGCCTTCATACGCGCATGGCAAAAGAATTTGCCGCAGATGAACACAGATGAACGCAGATGAAAGACGGAAGAATTAAGAATCAAGAAATTGTGCTCCCGACCGGCCTCGCTTCTCCTTGCTTTTTAACTCTTCATACTCTTATCTGTGTTCATCTGCGTTCATCTGCGTTAAAAAAATCCCATGCTTCCCTTCAATCCGAGCGCTATCAAGTGAAAAACATGGCCAGCGACTCCGCCACCATGGCCGGCTTGTCCTCGCCCTCGATCTCCACCGTGTTCTCGGTCGTGACCAGCACCCGGCCGCCGCCCTTGTCCTCGACGCTCTTCAACACCGCGCGGTTGCGGATGCGCTTGTTCACCTTCACCGGGTTGATAAAGCGCAACTTGTTCAGCCCGTAGTTCACCGCCATCTTGAGTCCCGCCGGCAAGAGCGCGTTCTGCGCCCCGAAATACGAGAGCAGCGACAGCGTCAAATACCCGTGCGCGATGGTGGTCCCGAACGGGCCCTTCTTGGCCAGCTCCTCGTCCACGTGGATGAACTGGTGGTCCTCGGTGCAGTCGGCGAACGCGTTGATCCGCTTCTGGTCTATCTGGAACCACTGTGTCACCCCGACCTCCTTGCCCACGCTGGCCTTCATCTCGTCAACACTCATCAACTTCGCCATGGCACTCCTCCCTTTAGTTTACTTCCGTCCGCGCAAGCTCCGCGGCGCCGGTCCTTTCGTATTTATCACATCCGGCTCGCTGAGTCCACGCTTGCGCCGGCCCGTCAGACCTTGATTTCCATGCCGTCGCGGCCCACGATGATGTCGCCCTTGTAAATGCCGCTCATGCCCAGGACGAATATTCGCTCCATGGCCGCGTTTTCGGGGAGCGACGGCGCGAGGTGGGTGAGGACCAGCTTTTTCACCCCGGCGTCGCGGGCGATCTGGGCGACTTCATCGGTCATGGTGTGATAGGTGAGCATCTCCTCGGCCATGGCGGCCATGCGCTGGTTGGCGGGGCCGGCATTGGCTCTCATATTTTTGATGGCCAGCTCCGTCATTTTCCTGTTCGCGGCCTCGTGCACGAGAACGTCCGCGCCCTGGGCCATTTCCACCATCTTCGCGCATTTTTTGGTGTCGCCGGAAACCACCACCGACTGGCCCTTGTAATCAAAGCGGTAGCCCATCGCCGGGACCACGGGCGGATGCTCCACCTCGAACATGGTGATCTTGACGCCGTCCGCCTCGGACACCACGCCCGGGGTCTTCTCCGCAATTTCCGCCCGCATGGCGGACTCCGACCACTTATCGCCGTGGTGGGCCTTGCGGTATTTGTTGTCGAGCGCATAGGCGGAAAGCAAAGAGCCAATCACCTCTTTGACCCCGGCCGGGCCGATCACGGGCATGGGCTGGGCAACGCCGGCGATGCCGCGGTTGACCATAAGTTCGCCGAACTCGCCGAAGTGGTCCGAATGGAAGTGGGTGAATAAGACCATGGAGACATTGTTGAGCCCGGCGCCGACGAGGCGGGTGAGGAACCCCCGGCCGGTGTCAACCAGGAAGGTCTTGTCGCCGGCGATGACCAGGGTCGCGGCGCAGGCCCGGTCCGGATTGGGGATGGGAGTGCCCGTGCCGAGCAAGACCACGGAAAGCCCGGCGTTCGGGTCGAGCTTGCGGTCCTGAAAAGCCGCTCCCGGCTTGAGGCCCGGCAAGCCCGCGGCCCTTGACTTCCCCGGCTTGCCCAGCATCCCGCCGGCAACCAGCAGGCCCCCTCCCGCGCCGGCGGCCTTGAGCCACAACCGCCGATCAAAAGATGTCGGAGCCAAACTTTCCTGAGCTTTCTTTCCACCCTTGTTTCTTTTCATCTCTCTCTCCTGGTCTGTCCCTGATTATTTGCCTGATTCAAGCTTTTTCCTGGCGGCTTCCACCCAGGCGCGGTGCTCCTGGTCCAGTCCGGATTGGCCGTAGAGTTTAAGGAAGAGTTTTACCCCCGGACCGCTGATGGTCTCGTAGCTGGTGAACTCGCTCCCTCCGTCCTTCTCCTCGATCTTCCAGCCCAGGGTGATGTCCATTCCCGCCGGGCCGCCCCGGTACTCCAGCAACCGATTGGGCTCTGACTTGCTCAAGACGAGCTTGATGGCCGTGGGCGTCTTCTTGCCCCCGATCACGGGCCGGAATTTTACTTGGCTGTTTGGGGTCTGGCCATCTCCCTTGACGATTTGGGCCTTCTCCACCGCCGGGCACCAGTCGGCCCAGTGGTTGACGTCCGCGAGCAGCGCCCAGATTGCCGCCGGCGGGGCGATCACCATCCCGCTCTGCGAAGTGCTGATTTGATCAGCGGCCATCAGGGCCGAGATCGAAGCAAAAATGATGGCAAGAGTAATCAGCGCGCGTTTCATATTTTTCCTCCCATGAAAAATTGTATCGGACTCTCCTGGGAACAGGGCGTATCAGAGGAACACAGGCCGCACCCGTAAATATTGATCCGGTATTTGGCCTGATTGCGGGGCCAGCTCGAAACCACGTTCTGGCCGCACTTGTTTTTATCGTGTCCCTTTTCGGAGATGGCGCCCACCGGGCAACGCTGGGAGCAGATAAGGCATCCGCCAAAATGGTGTTGGAGGCAATGATGCCGATAGTGCGGGGCCCGGTCGCGATTGGGCTTGAGCGGCAAGGCGACGGCCACGGCTCCCGAGCGGTGGGCCGTGCCTTTTTCCGAGATGAAGAGGTCGCTCATGCCGAAGCTGCCGAGGCCCGCGGCAAAGGCCAGGTGGCGGAATGACCAGTTCGAGGCGTAGCCCACGGCCGTGTTCCTGCTGGTCTTGAATTGGGGCATCATGTCCGGGGCCGCGGCCAGGATGCCGTAGCGGGCCAACTCGGTAATGAGAGCCATCTGAACTTTCCGGGTGAACAGGCCGCCCAGTAGACGGGCCTGCGCCCAGCGCGACGAGCACCAGCGCTTTTCCGAGGCGTTGCTCGCCACGATCGGATCGGCAAAGGGCAGGATGAAAGAAACTACTCCGATCTGCTCGGCCGGAGGCGCTTTTAACCCCTGGGTCCCGGCGGCCATGGCCATGGCCTCGTCCGGGGTGAGGTGGAAAGGGCCGATGATTTTTTTGTATTCAAGAAAGAGCGGGTCCGGCCCGGCCGAGAAACCGACCAGAGCGTCCTGATAAATTTTCTCGCCCGGGAATTTG
>Ga0307379_10000637_pt1 | contig 58093 bp, 51 predicted proteins | sample UN2MG_FD_202237 | JGI IMG/M metagenome (GOLD analysis project Ga0307379, IMG submission 202237) | Soil microbial communities from Risofladan, Vaasa, Finland - UN-2 | ecosystem: Environmental > Terrestrial > Soil > Coastal area > Acid sulfate soil | place: Finland: Risofladan, Vaasa | collected... | reverse complement strand
GAGTCTTCGAGTGCGACCAAACCCCCGGTAGCGACGGCGGTGACGTAATCCCGAAGGGATGTGGGTGCCATAGCCGGGGGTGCGGGAGCGCGAGTCTTCGAGTGCGACCAAACCCCCGGTAGCGACGGCGGTGACGTAATCCCGAAGGGATGTGGGTGCCATAGCCGGGGGTGCGGGAGCGCGAGTCTTCGAGTGCGACCAAACCCCCGGTAGCGACGCCCCCCGCGTTATAGCCCCGCAAGGGGCGCAGGACCTTTACAGGGACGTGGTTTGGTTGTGCCGTCCGTGGATCCGGAACGTAGGTTGCCCTACCATATTTCCGTCAGGCGATTTCTTTAGCGTTCTTGACGATTTTGGATACCAGCCCGTATTGGACGGCTTCTTCGGCGGACATCCAGAAGTCGCGGTCGCTGTCGACGGCCACTTTATCGATGGGCTGGCCGGTTTCCTCGGAGATGAGGTTGTTGATCCGCTCGCGGATTTTCAGGATTTCCTGCGCCGTGATGCGGATGTCCGAGGCGACGCCGGCGGCGCCCGTGCTCGGCTGGTGCATCATGAAGCGCGTGTTGGGCAGGGTGTAGCGGTCCTGCCGAACCGCCGAGAGCATAATCGGCACGCCCATGCTGGCCACGAACCCCGCACCGATACAGATCACCTTCGATTCCACGTACCGCAGGATGTCGTAAATGGCAAACCCCACGTCCACCATCCCGCCGGGCGTGGTTACCAGTACGCGGATCGGGTCGTGCGAGTCCGAGTCCAGCACCAGCGCCTGCGTGATGACGCGTTCCCCGAGATCCTCTTCGAGGGGGCCGTTGATGAGAATCGTGCGCGCCTTCAACAGCTTGGCGCTGATGATACCAACTCCCCGTTCTTCTTTTTCTTCGTCGGGACAAGGCATGGTTATTCCCTCGTTATCGTTTCATAACAAATCGCAGTATTTTGCCATTCCGCCCCGGAACCGGTCAAAAAAGTCCGGAGTCCGGAGTCCGGAGGAACTGCAGATTTCGGATTGCGGATGAACTGCTGAGACGGAAACCGATAGGCAGTCCCAGTTGTCCCAAAGATCAAATCTGCCTCCGCCTGAATCGACAACATCCTGCTAATCCCGTTATCCTGTCGAAATGAAGAGTCTGGACTCCCCCGTCGAAACCCTCTCGGGCATCGGCCCAAAACGCGCGGGCCTGCTGGCCAACCTGGGAATCGCCACGTTGCGCGACCTGTTGTTCCACCTGCCGCGCGACTACCAGGACAGACGTCACATCACGCCGATTGCCGAAGCGCGCGAAGGCCAAACGGTGACGGTCGAGGTGGAGGTGGTGCGCGCGCGGCAGGTCCGGCTGCGTGGCCGGATGTCGTTGGCGGTGGTGACGTTGCGCGACGCGTCGGGCGAGATGCAGGCAACGTGGTTCGGCCGGGGGTTCCTCGCGAAGGCGTTCGTGGCGGGCGCGCGGGGGCTGTTCACGGGGCCGGTGGGCAAATACAAGGGCCCCGCGCTGAAAAACCCGGACTACGAGATGTTGTCCGGCGACGAGGAAGACCGCCTGCACACAGGCCGGATCGTGCCCATCTACCGGCTCACGGAGAAGGTGACCCAGCGGATGTTGCGCCGCTGGGCGTGGGAAGCCCTGAACGCGTTCGGCCCGGAACTGGACGAGCCGCTGCCCGGACGCCTGCGCGCGAAATACAAGTTCCCGGAGGTCGGCCAGGCCATCCGCACGGCCCATTTCCCGGACGAAATCGAGCTGGCCGAGAAAGCCCGTGCTCGATTTGCCTACGAGGAGCTTCTGGAAATTCAGCTTGGCGTGCTCGGTGAGCGGGCGCAACGGCTCCACGAGGAAAAGGGCATCCGGCACACTACAGACGGCCCGCTGTTGGCGGCGTTCCGCGAATCCCTGCCGTACAAATTGACCTCGGCCCAAGCCCGCGCCGTGGACGACATCCTGGCCGACCTCGAGTCGCCGCGGCCGATGTTGCGGCTGGTTCAGGGCGACGTGGGCAGCGGCAAAACCGTCGTGGCGCTCCACGCGATCGCGGCCGCCGCCGACGGCGCGTACCAGACCGCCGTCATGGCGCCGACGGAAGTGCTCGCCGAACAGCATTTCCTGGTGTTGCGCGAGATGCTCGAACCGCTGGGCCTATGGGTGGAACTGCTGACGGGATCGATACGCGGCTCGGCGGCAGTGCGGCGGCGCATTCACCGCGGCGAGGCCCACGTCATCGTCGGTACGCACGCGCTTATCCAGGAAAAGACCGAGTTCAAGCGGCTCGGGCTCGTCATTATTGACGAACAGCACCGGTTCGGCGTGTACCAGCGCAGCGAACTTGCCGCAAAGGGCACCAACCCCGACGTCCTCCACATGACGGCCACGCCCATCCCGCGCACCCTTGCCATCACCGTGTACGGCGGGATGGACATCACCGTCATCGACGAGATGCCGCCGGGCCGGCTGCCGGTCAAGACACGTCGAGTGCCTGTCGACAAAATCCCGGACCTCTACACCTACGTCGCCGAGCGGGCGCGCGAACACCTCCAGACGTACTATGTCTGCCCGCTCGTCGAGGAAAGCGACAAACGCGAGCTCGCCGCCGTCACCACGCATTTCCAGGAGCTGTCGGCCGGCCCGTTTTCGGATCTGCGCACGGCCCTGATGCACGGGCGGCTCGATCCGGATGAAAAAGACCGCATCATGCGCGAATTCAAGCAGGGCCGGATCGACGTGCTGTTCAGCACGACCGTGATCGAAGTCGGTGTCGACATCCCCAATGCTACCACCATGGTGATTGAAGACGCCTCGCAGTTCGGCCTCACCCAGCTTCACCAGTTGCGGGGCCGCGTCGGGCGTGGCAACGTGCAGTCCTACTGTTTTCTCTTGGGAACGCCGAAGACGGAGGATGGGGCGCGCCGCCTTGAAATTATGTGCAAAACAACCAGCGGGTTTGAAATTGCCGAGGAAGACCTCAAACTCCGCGGGCCCGGAGAGTTCTACGGCGTCCGGCAGGCCGGGCTGAGCGACCTTCGCGCCGCGGACCTCGTCCGCGACGGGCGCCTACTCGACCACGCCCGGCGCGACGCCCAGGATATCCTCCAACGCGACCCGGCGCTGGCCGAGCCGCAGAACGCCCTGCTCGCCCAACGCGCCACCAGGTTCCGCCAGATGCTGGCCTAGTTGGGACGCCTACATCACAATGACGGACCGTCCCTGTGGTTGATTGTTGACAACCGTGCTATAATGTAGGAGGGAAAGGTGGAGATCGAGGCGTAGTGAGGGAACCATTACGATGAAAACGACCAGAGTTTTGGCAGGACTTGCCGCGGTTGCGGCGGCCTTGATAATTGCCGGGGGGGCATTTGCGCAGACAGCCAACGCCGCCTACGACCAAGCCGCGGGTGAGGCCGTAAAACAAGCCAGGCCGGCAGATACAGCCGTAGTCACGTTTGTGGGGCGCGGCAACCGGGCAGTGGAAGTCGGTAAAGACGGTACCATAACAGAATTTACGCCTGACAAACTCGTTCTCCGAAACCGGGGCAAACGTATGATGCAGTTGCCGGCCCCGCCCGCGCCCGTACCCGCCAAACCGGACGTTCAACCAAACCTTGTGGAAGAAGCCCAAAAAGCCGCCAGAGAAGAGGGCGAGAAAGCCGTACAGGAGGCGCTAAAAGAAGCCGACGTCAAATCCATCGAGGAAATGAGAAAAAGCCGGTACATGTGGTTTTTCGACGAGACCGGCAAAGTCATGACCCAAGAAGAACTGGACCGCCGCGTCGCCGACAAGAACGTGGCCGGCATCAAAGCCATGAACGACGACCGGGACGAGTGGACTCCCCGAAGCGCTAAATCCGAGCAAAAGTAACCTGTAGTCCCAGCCCAATAAGACCATCTTTTCCGCGGCGAATTCCCCGCCAAAGGGAACGCATCCGAACCCGGGGTTTTGTCTGTTCTGAGTTGTTTTCATACGTCCATCCGGGGGACCTATCTTGATCTGGCCGCAGATGAGTCCCGGCATGGATGGTTTGATAATAACCCAGGAGGACACCCCTGGGGAAAAGGATTGCCATTAGCGGAAAGTCCCGTAAGGGACGACTGAAATCGTCCGTGTAAAAGTGGTCTGGGCGTTCCTGGAGTTGTGATGTCGCCCAACGCCGCCGTCGCCGCGCGACGTCCTTGTCGTGCCACGTCACCGTCGACCCAATGAAGCGGCGAGGACGCCGCTTCCACAAGCGCACCATGGCAAGAATTGTAAAGACCCGCGCTTTGCTGACGCGGGCCCAGCCATGTTTGATTTTCTTTTTCTGACGCGGCTTCGGGCGTAAAATGTGGCCCGACATGAGGAGTGGCGTCTGGTGTGTTGTCTGTCGTATTGGGTGGCGCTGTTTCTTTGACGCCACCCGGTGGAGCGCAATGGGAACACCGGGCAAAAGTTCGTCTTCGGGCGTCGCGCAAGGGCTGGCCCTGGTGACGGAACTCGGGCTGTCGATCGGCATCCCGATAACCCTGGGCGCCCTGCTTGGCGACTACCTGGAGCAACGCTATGGCGGACGCCGCGGGCTGCTTTTTGCGGTTGTTTTCCTCCTCGGCATTGGAGCGGGCTTATACAACGGCTACCGGTTGCTGCGCCACGCGGTGGAATCGACCAAATGAAGATACCTTTTGTTGAGCGTCGGACCCCGGCCCCACCCACCCGGCTTTCCCGCCATGAATAATTTCCGAAACCGGTTTTGCCGCCTTTCGGTTTTATTACTGGCCGGCGCTTTCCTAGTGTTGCTGCCGTTGAGCCGTGCGGCGGCCGCGGGCCTTTTTGTGGGTGGCGCGGCCAACTTGATCGTGCAGCTCGGCCGGATCAGGGCGCTCCGCCTTGCAGGGGGTTCTGTCAATGGTATAAAGTGGAGTACAACTACTTGGGGGATTTTAGGTTGGGCCGTGTACGCGGCCGTTTTTTACATTGGGTACAAGTTTGGCGACGGTCGGGCCGCAGGCATTTTGGGCACGGCGGCCGGTTTAATGATACCTCTGGCGGTGATGGTCTACACAGGCGCGACCGAAACGGCGGCTTCTTAGCCGCGTTAGGCCGCACGGGTTGAAATGGAACATCTTATAGAGCGGTTTACTTGGCATTATGTGCCATTTACCGACTATCGCATCCCGTTAGGCGGGATCAACATGTCCACGATTGTCAATACCCTGCTGGTGATGGCGCTCCTGCTCGGCGTGCTTCGGGCGCTGACCCGGCGGATGTTGCCGGCGCCAGGCCGCGGGCAGGCGTTGGCCGAATTGCTTGTGGAGAGTTGGGACCGGATGTACGCGGTGACGTTTGACGAGGTGGGAGACCCCCACTACGAAGAAAAGCGGAGGAGGCTGGTGCCGCTGCTCTCGGCGCTGTTCATATTCATCCTGATCTCGAACGCGATTGTGGCGCTGCCCGTGCCTTTCGTCCAGGAACCCACGAGCGACCTCAATTGCACGCTGGCCCTGGGGTTTTTCAGCCTCTCGTGCGCAACCGTTTATGGTATTCGCTACAAGGGCGTCCGGGGCACCTTGAAAGAAATGGCGGGCCCCCTGTGGCAAACAGAAAGCGCGGCATGGTGGGCATCGGCCGCGGGCAAGGCGTCGGCCCTGCTGTTTTTCCCGATCCACGTGATCGGCGAGGTCTCGCGGATGCTGTCGATCTCGTTCCGGTTGTTCGGCAACATTCTGGGCGGTGCGACCATCATTGCAGTGATTTTCCTGCTGGTGCGCGGGCTTTTTGTCCCGCTGATCATGGACAGTTTCTTCCTGGCGTTTGAAGCCGCCGTACAGGCTTACGTGTTTTCCATGCTGACCCTTGTTTACGTAGCGGTAGCCACAGAATGAGATTGCCTGCCGCCTGGATAAATCCGGCGCCCGCTGCGCCGGCAACATCAAATTGTAGAAAGGATTGCCCCTATGGATGTGAGTACTGCATTGACTCTACTGCAAGCGACGGTGGCCCAGGCCGCGCAGACAGCGCCCACCGGCCTCGATCTACGCGCCATAGCCGGCGTGGCCGCGGCGGCTTTTGCAATTTCGTTTGGCGTAATCGGGGCGGCGCTCAGCGAGGGCTACGCCACCGCCCGCGCCTGCGAGAGCATTGCCCGGAACCCGCAGGCTGCCGGGGCTATTACGCGCACCATGTTGATCGGCCAGGCCATCACCGAGTCCACCGCCATTTACGCCCTGTTGATTGCGCTGCTGATCCTGGTGTTGGCTGTTTGAATCAACCGGCCGCGAAAGCAGACCCGACATGGTTTCCCTGAACCTCACTTTTGTGGTGCAACTGGCGTTGTTCCTGGTTTTCTACGCCGTGTCCCGCCGTCTCATTTTTGAGCCGCTCCACCGCCTGATGCTCGAGCGTCAGGCCAGAATCCGGCACGAAGAAGATCTGGCCAAAAAAGACCAGCAAGAATCCGAGCGGCTGCAAGAACTCGAGGCGGAGCGGCTCGCGGCCGCCCAGCAGCAGGGCGCGCAGCGCCTCCGCGATGCACGGTTCAACGCCTACCGGCAGAACCGCATCGAGGCCGACGAACGGCGCCAGAACGCCGACGCCGAGGTGGCCGCATTCCACGCGCGGGTTCAAAACCAAATCGACGGCGAGCAGGGGCGTTACAGCCAGGTGCTCCCGGACCTGGTCGAGGCCATGGATCGCCAGGTCAACGTAGAAGGGAGCCTGATGTGAGACCTGTCAGGCGGTTCCTTCTGATTTCGCTTGCGGCCTACGCGGTGCTTGCGGCGATCGGGCTTGTCTGGTTGCGGTCGTCCGACCTGTCCAAGCGGTACCTGGCGCAAAACCAGGCCGCCCACGAACGATTTGTAGCCATAACCAAGGATCCCGCCTTTCAGTTGTTCCGGGAACGGCCGCACCTTTATTCGCCGGAAGATGCGCGCCACGAACAACTGGCGTTTGTCCAGGCGTACCAGGCGCACCCCGAATACCGTGCGGAGCGGCTGCGGATCGAGGCGTTCACGCTGTACTTTCATGTCTTGAACGGCGTGACGTTCCTGGTGCTGGTGATCCGGTTCGCGTATCGGCCGACACTCAATTACCTGGACAAGCGGGTTCAGGATATTAAGGCCCAAATGACCAACGCTTCCGGAACCCGCACTGCGGCTATGCACCGGCTGGCCGAGGTCCAGGCGGAGGCCGACCAATGGCCGCAGAAGGAAGCCAAAATAAGAGCCCGCGCCGACGAGGCCATAAACGCCAGCCTGGTCCAAATCCACGAGGAAGCCCGGCTGGCCCGAATACAGCTTGCCCGCGAAACCGAAGATCGCAAACGCGCCGAACTCTTTCGGGCCGCCGCCTTGATTAAGCAGGAGTTGGTGTCTCAGGCCGTCGAAACGCTCGAGGCGCGTTACGCGGCGGAAACCTCGGAGCGCGACTTGCGGGATAAGGTAGATGAGTTTGTGCGCCTGCTGGATCTGATTGCATGAGAAAATCGCTCCTCATAGAACGTTACGCAAAGGCACTGGGAGAGTCGCTGGCCGGACCCGATGTCTTGCGAAACACAACCAAGGCCCTCTCGGGGCTGGCGCTGTTTTTTGAGCGCACACCCTCGCTCAGGAACGCACTGGGAAACCCCGCCCACGCTATGAGCCGGCGCCGGCAAATCCTCGACTTGGTCCTCGATAATCACCAAGCCGACCAACCGCTGCGCAACTTCATGCACGCCCTGCTCGACCGAAACAGAATGGCCCTGTTGCCCGCCATCGCCGAGCAGTTTGATCGCAGCATCGACGAGTTGCTCAACACCGTCGATGTGCGCGTCGTGACAGTCATCCCGCTGGCCGAAGACGTCCGTGGGCGGCTGGTGAAGGCACTGGAACGGCTGGCGGGGAAAACGGTGCGCTTGCGCAATGAGCTAGACCCGGCCATCGTCGCAGGCCTCATTGTCTACATGTGGGGCGTCTATTTTGATTTCAGCCTGCGCACGAGGCTCGAACGGCTCAAGCAACTGTTGCTTGCGGAGGAAAAGACGCAGTATGGATATTAAGGCCCGAGCCGACGAACTCAGCGAACTGATCCGCCGCCAAATCAGCGATTTCAAGTGGAGCATCGACATCGCCGAAGTCGGAACCGTCGTCCAGGCCGGCGACGGCATCGCCTCGATCTACGGGCTGGAAAAAGCGATGGCCGGCGAGTTGCTCGAGTTCCCCCACGATGTGACCGGAATGGTGTTCAACCTCGAAGAAAACAACGTCGGCGCGGTCCTGTTGGGCGACTTCGACAAGATCGGCGAAGGCGATACCGTCAAACGCACCGGCCGGATTGCTTCGGTGCCGGTGGGCGAGGGACTGATAGGGCGGGTCGTCAACGCATTGGGGCAGCCGCTGGATGGCCGCGGCCCCATCGACGTCACCCGCTACAATCCCGTCGAGCACATCGCTCCCGGAATTGTCGAGCGCCAGCCCGTCCGACGGCCCCTGCAAACCGGCATCAAGGCCATCGACTCCATGACGGCCATTGGCCGCGGCCAGCGCGAGTTGATTATCGGCGACCGCCAAACCGGCAAGACCGCCATCGTCGTCGACACCATCATCAGCCAGCGCAACAGCGACGTGATCTGCATCTACGTCGCCATCGGCCAGAAACAATCAAGCGTGGCCCGGGTGGTGCAGGACCTGGTGGCGCATGGCGCGATGGACTACGTGATCGTGGTGCTGGCGTCGGCCTCCGAATCCGCCCCCATGCAGTATCTGGCCGCGTATGCCGGGTGTGCCATGGGCGAATATTTCCGCGACAAAGGCCTCCACGCCCTCGTCGTCTACGACGACCTCAGCAAGCACGCCGTCGCATACCGGCAGTTGAGCCTGCTGTTGCGCCGCCCGCCCGGCAGAGAGGCTTATCCGGGCGACATTTTCTACCTGCACTCGCGGCTACTCGAGCGCGCCGCCACCCTCAACGAACATCACGGCGGCGGCACCCTGACCGCCCTGCCCATCATCGAAACCCAGGCCGGCGACATCTCCGCCTACATCCCCACCAACATCATCTCGATTACGGACGGACAGATCTTCCTCGAGTCAAGCCTGTTCTACGCGGGCGTCCGGCCCGCCATCAACCCCGGCATCAGCGTGTCCCGCGTCGGCGGCGCCGCGCAGACCCCCGCCATGAAAAAAGTCGCCGGCATGTTGCGCCTCAACCTGGCGCAGTACCGCGAGCTCGAGGCCTTTGCCCAGTTCGGCACCGAACTCGATGCCTCGACCCGCGCCCAGTTGAACCGCGGCGCGCATCTGGTCGAGATCCTCAAACAGCCGCTGTACCAGCCGCTGCCGATCGAAAAACAAACCATCATCATCCACGCCGCGGCCTCCGGCTTCCTGGACGACATCCCGCTCAGCGAGGTCGGAACGCTTGAACAGGAACTCTACAGCTACCTGGATACACAGCACGCCAATCTGCTTAGCGAACTCGCCAAAACCGGCGAACTTTCCGACCAACTAATGGCCGCCATTGATAACGCCATCCGCACCTTCCTCGAAACCGTCTGGCACGAAGGCAAAGGCCGCCGATGAACCTCCAAGAAATCAGACGCCGCATCAACAGCGTAAAAAACACGCAGAAAATCACGCGCGCCATGAAAATGGTGGCCGCGTCAAAGCTGCGCAGGGCCCAGGAAGCCATCCGGCGAACCCGACCATACGCCCATAACATGGGCGACCTCACAAAGGCGCTCGCCTCGCGCGCCGACCCCGAAAAACACCCCCTGTTACGGCCCGGCAGCGGCAGCACGGTCGGGCTGGTGGTCGTGACCTCCGACAGGGGTTTGTGCGGCGGGTTCAACGTCAACATCATCAACGAAACAATGCGGGCGATACACGAGGAGTTCGCCGGCAGGCCCGTCGAACTGATTGTCATCGGGCGCAAAGGCGTCGACACGTTCAAACGGCGCAACGTGACGGTTCGCCGGGCGTTTCCGGGCCTGTTTGACCGGTTCAGCGTGAATTCCGCTTCCGCCGTTGTGGATGATTTCGTGCAGCGGTTCACGGGTGGCGAGTTCAGCGAGGTCTATTGCGTCTACAACGAGTTTAAGACGGCCGTCACACAGCGGGTCGTGCTCGAACGGCTGCTTCCTTATCCGTCTTTGGAGGCCGCGGAAACGTCACAGGTTGACTATATTTTCGAGCCGTCTGAAGACCAGATCCTGTTTCAGTTGCTTGTAAACAACGGCTACGTCCAGATGTACCGGATCCTGCACGAGTCCGCGGCCAGCGAGCACGGCGCACGGATGAGCTCGATGGACTCGGCTACCCGCAACGCCGGCGACATCGTCGGAAAGCTAACGCTGACATACAACAAGGCGCGCCAGGCGGAAATCACACGTGAAGTCACCGAGGTGATCAGCGCCGCCGAGGCCGTATAATGCAAACTATAAGCAAAAAACGGGGACTGACTCGCTTTTCTCGGCAGTTTGAGAAAAGCGTGTCTGTCCCCGCTTTTCGCGGACCTACCTTCATCGTTTACGGGCGAGGCAAAGCTTCAGGGCAGAATTTGCGAGGCAAGCTTGAAGGAATGCGGGAATGAATAAGGGCACGGTAGCTCAGGTCATCGGGCCGGTGGTGGACGTGAAGTTCGGGCCGGGGCAGTTGCCGGCCATCTATCACGCCCTCGAACTGACGCGGCCGAACGGTAAGGTGCTAGTGCTCGAAGTGGCCCTGCACCTGGGCGAGAATCTTGTGCGCAGCATCGCCATGGACAGCACCGACGGCATCGCCCGTGGCATGGAAGTGGCAGACACCGGCGCGTTCATCACCGTCCCCGTCGGCCCCGAGGTTCTCGGCCGCATCATGAATGTAATCGGCCAGCCCGTCGACGAAAAAGGGCCCATCGAGGCCCGCGAACACTGGCCGATCCACCGTCCCGCCCCCGAGTTCGACAACCTCGACACCCGAACCGAAATCTTCGAAACCGGCATCAAAGTCATCGACCTGCTCGCCCCATACAGCCGGGGCGGAAAAACCGGCCTGTTCGGCGGCGCGGGCGTCGGCAAAACCGTCTTGATCCTCGAGCTCATTCACAACGTCGCCACGAAGCATGGCGGGTTCTCCGTATTTGCCGGCATCGGCGAACGCACCCGCGAAGGCAACGACCTGTGGCTCGAAATGACCGAGTCCGGCGTGCTCGACAAGGCCGCGCTGGTCTACGGCCAGATGACCGAACCACCCGGCGCGCGGGCACGCGTCGGCCTCACCGGGCTGACCGTGGCCGAATTCTTCCGCGACCAACTCGGCCAGGACGTCCTGCTGTTTATCGACAACATCTACCGGTTTTCGCAGGCCGGCTCGGAGGTCTCGGCGCTGCTGGGCCGGATGCCCAGCGCCGTCGGGTACCAGCCGACGCTGGCCACGGAGATGGGCGAGTTGCAGGAGCGGATCACCTCCACCAAACAAGGCTCGATCACGTCCGTCCAGGCCGTCTACGTCCCCGCGGACGACCTTACCGACCCCGCGCCCGCCACCGCGTTCGCCCACCTTGACGCTACCACCGTGCTGTCGCGCCAGATCTCCGAGTTCGGCATTTACCCCGCCGTCGACCCACTCGACTCCACCAGCAGGATCCTCGACGCACGCATACTCGGCGACGAACATTACGATATCGCCCGCGGCGTCCAAAAGGTTCTCCAGCGGTATCGCGACCTCCAGGACATCATCGCCATCCTCGGCATGGACGAACTGTCCGAGGAAGACAAAATCATCGTCAACCGAGCCCGCAGAATCCAGCGGTTCCTCTCGCAACCCAATTTCGTCGCCGAACAGTTCACCGGCATGCCCGGCAAATACGTCCCGCTCCGTGAGACGATCCGCAGTTTCGCCGAGATCCTGTCCGGCCGGCACGACGCCCTGCCCGAGGCCGCGTTCCTGTATTGCGGCCCAATCGAAGACGCGGTCGAAAAGGCCCGCCGCATGAGGACGGCCTGACCGTGCCCGGCCCATACGGAGATTTGCTAATCCTTGAAATTTCCGCCCTCGACCGCGACCCGGTCCGGCTCGAAGTTGCCGACGTCTCCCTGCCCGGCACCGAAGGCGTATTTACCGTCCTCCCCGGCCACGCGCCTATGGTGGCCACCATCACGATAGGCGTATTGACCGCCACCCTCTTGTCGGGCATCCGCCACTCGTTCGCCGTCAGCAGCGGGTTGGTCCACGTCATCCAGAACAAAGTCCTCGTCCTGACGCAAACCGCCGAAATGGACACCGAAATCGACCTCGATCGTGCCGAAGCCGCACAAAAATGGGCCGAGCAGGAAATCGACAAGGCAAAAGGCACCGCCGACGTCGGCGTCGCAGAAATCGCCCTCAAACGAGCCATCATACGCATCCGCGCCCGACACGGCGAATCCGCCGGCACATAGCGAAAAACGGGAACTTGGCTCGCGACGCCTCCGGCAGTTTGGGGTTTTCCTTGAAAATTAGCAGTCTATCTGCTATTATTCAATCATGATAAAGGTCCCAAGATACCGCCTTTTGGAGTCGGTTGAGTGCGAACTCGGGCGGTTTCCCGTTGTCCTGCTGCTTGGGCCGCGTCAGTGCGGGAAGACGACGCTGGCTCGCGAAATCGCCGAGATCCGCGGCGCCCACTACTACGACCTTGAGGACCCGGAGAATCCGCTCTTGCCGGAGTCGGCCGGCATAACACTTCGCGCGCTGGAGGGGCTGGTCGTCATTGACGAGTTCCAGCGGATGCCTCAACTTTTCAACCTGCTTCGCGTCCTGGCTGATCGGCGCCCGTTGCCGGCACGTTTCCTGATTCTGGGGAGCGCGTCCCCCGATCTGGTCAAGGGGGTTTCAGAAACCTTGGCGGGCCGTGTGGCGTATGTGGCCATGGGTGGTTTCGATCTTGGCGAGGTTGGCAGTGACTCGTGGCGGAACCTGTGGATACGGGGACGGTTTCCGGATTCATTTCTGGCGCCGGATGATTCTCACAGTTACGACTGGCGGCAGAACTTTATCCTGTCGTTCTTGGAGCGAGACATTCCTCAGTTGGGCATCCGGGTCCCCGCGTCGACACTCAGACGTTTCTGGACGATGCTGGCTCATTGGCACGGCCAAACATGGAATGCTTCGGAACTGGCTCGAGCCCTCGGCACGCGTGAGAACACCGCACGGCATTATCTGGACATCTTGTGCGGCGCTTTCATGATCAGGCAGTTGCAGCCGTGGCTCGAGAACGTGGGTAAGCGGCTCGTCAAATCGCCAAAGATCTATTTCCGCGACACCGGGCTGCTCCACACGTTGCTCGGGCTTGGCAACCTTGACCAGGTATTGGCTCACCCCCGCCTTGGGTTCTCCTGGGAAGGCTTCGCCCTCGAAGAAGTGCTCTGCCGGCTCAACGTGGAGCAGGGCGCTTATTTCTACAAGACGCATGGAGGGGCCGAATTGGACCTCTTGATCATGCAAACCGGAAAGAGATATGGCTTTGAGTTCAAATTCCAGGATGCCCCCCGCCTAACCAAGGCCATGCACGTCGTCCTGGACGACCTCAGGTTGGACCGTCTCTTCGTGGTCTACCCCGGCTCTCAAAACTATGCCTTGGACGAGCGTATATCGGTCGTGCCGCTTAGTACTCTAAAGGAAAACTTGGCCTAAAGCGGGTGAATTCGGCCCGCCTGCGCATGACCGGCTACAAACCACGTTTCCCAAATGACGCGTGTCCTGTGTTGGAGATCGGCAACCTTTCCTTCCCAACGGGACACGCCGGTTGAAGTCCCACTGTGAATCGTGGTCAAATGCCAAGGCAGCCACGGGCACAAAAACGGAGGGATGAATCATGTGTACACATTGCACGCGTCGGCATTTTCTAGGGGTAAGCGCGGCGACCGGGATAGCGCTGGCTACGGGCCATTTGGCGGTTGCCGCGAATGCGCCGACGTCCGCGGCCGCTACTGATTCAAAGGTCCGAATCTGTGCCATCATTGCCGGCAAGCCGGGGGAGATCAGTTGGAACCCGTCCGAAGCGGAAATCACGGCTGCGCGGGACCGCCTGGCCAAAGCAGAAAAAAACCTTGGCAACGTCGAATTCGTTGTCGGCCAGGCAAATAATGCCGAGGAGACCGCTCAGTTGCTGGACCAAGCCGGGCCCGACGCGCCCGTGCTCGTGATCAGCGCACACATCTTCGGGCCGACAAAGGTCATGCCGACCATCTTCGAACAGCGCCGGCCGGCCGCCTTGTTTCACCTCCCGGTCGTTGGCGGGCACGACTGGTGCCTGGTGAAGCCGTGGCGCGAGGAAGGCAACCGGGTCACGCTCTTTAACAGCAGCGACTACAACGAACTGGAGCGGGCTGCGGCACTGCTTCGGGTGGTTCCGCTGTTGCGACGAAGCCGGGTACTCGTTTCTCCGCCGTTCAAGGGCACGCCCGAATCCTATGCGCCGGATAAGGTCAAAGAGCGGCTTGGGGTCGAACTCGTGCAGATCGCCGATGGGCGTTATGACGAGGTTATGGCGAATGTGGACGCTGCCGCCGCAGAGACCGAAGCGAAGACGTGGCTTGACGAGGCACAGAGTATCGTCGAACCGGCCCGCGAGGACGTTGTCAAGGCCGCCAAGGCTAGCCTGACCTTGGACCAGTTGATCGCCGAGAACCACGCTGACGCGTTGTGCGTCGGGACATGCATGGGCTGGCTCAACCGCGGTTTTCCATGCCTGGGCTTTTCGCGCCTTAACGACCGCGGAATCCCCGCCGCCTGCGACGGGGACGTGGACTGCGTCCTCACCATGTTGATGTTCCAGCACGCGCTGAACCAGGCCGGTTTCCTGGGCAACGCGGCGGGCGTGGATACGTCCAAGAACGCGTTTCACCTCTCCCACTGCTCAGCCCCGCTGCGAATGGAAGGCCCTGAGAGCCCCAGATCACCCTACCTGCTTCGCCGGCATGCGGAGGTCCGTGGCGGCGCAGTGACCGAAGTCCATTATCGCATCGGACAGAAAGTCACCTTCACCAAACTGGTCCACCTTGACACCCTGTTGATGTTTACCGGAAAGATCATCGAAGTCCCCGAGGTTCCCAAAGGCCAAGAACGGGGTTGCCGGACCGAAATCGCCGCCGAGGTAAATGACGCAGACAAGCTGCTGGAAAACTGGGGCGGCGGGGCACTGGGCGCGAGCGCCAAGGACTACTACGCCTCGTTGCACCGGGTGGCCTACTACGGCGACCATACCCAAACCATCCGGCACTTGGCCCACCTGACTGGAATGAAGGTCGTCGAGGAAGTCTGACCGAACAAGACAATCGAATCTGGAACTCAGGAACTCAGGAAGCAGACAGCCGCGCGATCGCAGACCTTCCCTGATCTCATGAGTTCCAGATTTTCCTGACTTTGAAGCCGCGTTTTCATCTGGCTGTTTGCGGATTCCAATAAGAATCGGATTACAGTCCGCACAACGCGTAGATCGTGCCGGCATGGTCTCCCACGAGGATAGACGCTTCGCCGCGGCCTTCGATGTCGGCCACAATCGGCGGCCCCAGGGTTTCCGGTGCTTCCCAACGCCACAGCACGTGTCCCGCGGCCGTGTCAGTGGAGGTGGTGAAAAAAGGCGGTGGTTGTACTAAGGTTGCGGGGCACGTCTCCATACGAGGTTTCCTCGCTCATCGATTCCCAAGTTTCGGCGAAGGTGCTCGTTGAGGCTAAGGGCGCTCCCCATCGCGCTGTACAGCGAGTAACTATCCCCTGACGATTCGTAGCCAAAAGGCTGACCCGTGAACGGGTCCAAAGGGATTGACCCGCCCAGCGTCGGCGCAACCCCGTTCAGCGTCGCGGGATATTCGCCGTTTTGCGCGTGATACTGCTCGATGGCGAGTCCCAGGCTCATGAGGCCCAGATAGGCCTCGTGCCGGGCTTGGGCTTCTGCGGCCCGGGTCAGCGCCGGCAGCACCATCCGCGACATAACCCGCGTGCGCGGCAAGCCCTGGATATCCGCGTCGATTTGGTCGAACACCGGCTTGGCCTCGTAGTAGGGCAGGGCGGCGGCCTCGCCTATCCGCCCGATGATGTCCGCGTAAGCCTCTTCGTCCATGTTCAGCCAAGGCCGGGCGACGGGACTGCCGTAAATGCGCATCAGGAAACCGTTCCAGGGATCGGACGAGGAGTAGATGACTTGGTTGATGTTGCCGCTCCGGATTTCCTCAAAAGCACCCAGCCCGAAAAAGCCTTCTCCGTTGAACGAATTGGCGAAGGCCTCCCGCTGACCTGCCCGGGAAGCGTACTCAATGAGTTCCCTGGCCGCCTCGGGCGGCAATTCCTCACCGGGAATCGACGCGCTCACTGTTTCGTACACAATGCCGTCCATGGTAATACGGACCAGTTGTGAGATGAGGATGGGCTCCTTGTCGAGGGCGTCGGCAAGCTTCATTGTGGCCAGCAGGTCTTGTACCGCTTCGCCGTACTCGCCCCGGTCGGCCTGCATCACGGCATCCGCCGCCAGCAGGCGCGCACAATCCCGAAGCTGCGCAAGATGTGGCAGCTCCATCGCAAACCCTTTCGAGAAATCTAACTCGTATACCGGCCCGCCCGATCGGGCCAGTTCGCGCAACTCGCGAATCACGTCGCTGCAAGCCGACAAATACTCCTTGATCTTCTCGCGGTCCGCGTCAGTCCACTCTGAGGTTTTCTTTGCGACAATCTCCTCCACCTCCTCCCAGGATGGATCGGCCTGCATGACCCTCCGTTTCTTGAATACATCCTCAAAACGGGCAATGCTTTCTTCTTCTGAAGGTCCTGCATCGGGCATTTCAATGGACGGCTGTACGGGCGCGGCTTTCCCGTTTGGAGATGTCCCCGATACGAGGCTTTGGGCCACGTGCGGGTCGAGGGCTGCCGCGGTTTTGGCTCGGAGTTTTGACACGGCGGCGGCGCGGTTCCCTTCCGTGACGAGATAGCCAATCGTCGCAGCCACCCCGATGGCGGTCACGCCAACCATTCCGATCAACCATTTATCCCGGGACGCGGCCATTGTTCCCTTCCTCCTGAATGAGTATGACTGCCGTACTGAACCTCGATCAACCGTAGCGAGTCAGTAGTGCATCACTGGGGCATTTTAAGGTTGAGATGCGTCACGCGCCGAAACTGTTCGATTAAACGTAGAAGAGGCTTCTAGCCTCTTGCTCTCCACGGCCAAGCCGCAAGCACGCGGCAAGATGCCGCGTCTACTACCTACTGAAGCCGCTGCAAAAAACGCGGGCTACGGAATTGCAATGTGAAGGCCATCCTCGTTACGGGCGGCGGCAAAGGCCTGTTTGAGCCAAGTCGACTCGCTCGCGTCCACGCTCAGGTTGTGTGCAGTGACCTCGCGATCACCAAGCACGGCCAGCCATTGGGGTACGTCGCCGTAACGCAGGATAAACGGGATGATCGGCAGGCCGTCCGGTTGGTCCCGCCAATTCCTGTAGGTTTCGTACCGGCAACCGTTCAGATCCACGTCCAACACGCGAATTCGGGGATCGAGGATGCCGGCGAAAACGGCCGCCAGACCCAAGTATGCCGTGCCGTGAGTCTCGATGCGGACCGATTCGAGGTTCGCCGCCGGATACTGCTCGAGCGCCTGCAGCACGCTCCGGATGTCCGACACGGCCATGCCCACAATCGGCCGCCCCCACACGATGCCGTTGCGCTCCCAGGCCCAGAGCAGATGATTCAGTTGGTCTTCGGGTTTCTCATAAGCGCTCAGGTTCGAAGCGACGTTATGCTTGACAAGGTCCGGTCCAATCTTGCCCGCAAGTCCCGCAAGGTCGTACACGCCCGTGAAACGGATGTCGGCCAGCACAACCAATTCGCCTTTCATTGCGCGTTCAACATATGAGCCGGCCTTGTCGCGGCCAGTCGAACCGCCGCTTCGAAGCACGAGTGAGACGGGCCACGGGCGCGCTGCATCGCCGGCAGGCCGAACGATGAGCCCCGGCAAGCGGAGATCTCCCTCCGAAGGGAAAAGTACTTGTTCGACGAGTGCCCCGCCGTCGCGTCGCGCCTCTCCCAACTCCATTCCCTTGCGGGCGGTAGGGAGCCGGGCGTCCAATCCCAGCAATTGCGGAAGCACGCCAGCCATTTCCTTCTGATAGGGTGCCCAGTCGGCTTGCGTATCGAGATTCCGCTGCACAAAGTGGAACCGCTCGCGAAATATCGTCGATAGATGGCTGAGGCCCTTGTTACGCGGATTGTCGATGGGCAGGTCGTTTATGGTTTCCGGCGGAGAGATGGTCACGACCTCTTTGGGCTCGTCCGGAATGGGCTGCTTGAAGTCGCCGTCGTTCCTGAGCCATTTCTCCATCCACCAGTAGGTCCGCTCCCTCTTTGGCTGATCGTACGCGTGCTCGGTAGGCCAGTATGTGCAACTCGCACGGTCAGGGTGGCCGTTGGCGCGGTATAAGTCCAATATCGTGGGGTAGTTGTCGTGCGGGAAGTGGCGCGTCCAATCGTTCATGACGAGGTACTGTATGGGGCGCGGGAAAGCCAGTGCGCTGATCTCGGGCCAGTCGGTGTAGGACATGACGTTGGGCCAGTGGTTGCACTCACAATGCGCAGCATGGGGAAACATAATCTCCCGGTAGTCGCATGTGAGCCCGACAATGGTGGCGGCTTGCACGCGGGCGTCCAACGCGGTGACCATCTGTGTCTGAAGACCGCCGCCCGATGCCCCCGCCACGCCGATCCGCTCGGGATCGACCTCCGGCAGCGATTGCAACAAATCGATACCCCGCATGTTGGTCCAGATCATGTGCGTTTGATGCGAAATCCCCAAGGCAAGGTCCTCGTAATGGTTTTGCTTCGGGCTCAACACGACATAACCCATCTTGGCGAGAACAACGCAGCGTTTCTGCACGTCGGGGGCCGCGTAACCCTCTTTCCAGTGACCGTGCGGGCACAGCATCCCCGGCGCGGGCCGGTCGACGAACTCCTTGGGCGTGAACAGCAGTCCGGACGTATACACACCCGGCCACAGTTGGTACTCGATCTTTTCGATCGTGCACCACGGGTGATCGATGGGCGCCGACTTGTGAACATCCAGATCGATCCGTTCCGGCAGAGGATCGAGGCCCACGTCGTTCAGCAACCTCGAACGCAGCTCCTGCTGGCGGGCAGTCAACGCGTCTCCCGTTAACACAGGGAACGGTTCAGGGACGGACATGGCCTCAAAGTAGGCCGTCAACGCTGTCGCCGCTTCCCGGCCCGTTACGGGCGATTGAGCATGCACCGCCGCCGTCCCAAGTATCATCAGGACAAGACACGTAGCCGGAACGGACGCCCGGCGCACCTTCAGACGAACTGCCGGCTTGAAAAGGCTCACATACACCAGGAGCACCTCCTGTCGGGTACGGTGTTGCGTTCAAGCACGTACAGACAAAACTCACACACCATCTGGAACTCAAGAACCCAGGAAACAGACAACTGCGCGAATACCAACCTTCCTGATTTCCTGAGTTCGAGATTCTCTTGGTTTTGGAACCGTAATTGTATCTGTTTGTTCGCGAATTGGTATGAGTCACAGCATTTAAGCGCCTTGAGAGTACCAGATTGCATACGGCTTGTAGTACCAGCGTTTCCCGCGCCCGCGTGGCAATAGACCGCGGGACCTGGCCCTACCCGCGCAAGGCGTAGATCGTGCCGGCCTGGTCTCCCACGAGGATAGACGCCTCGCTCTTGCCTTCCAGGTCGGCCACAATCAGCGGGCCGAGGGTTGACGGCGCTTCCCAACGCCACAGCACGTGTCCCGCGGCCGTGTCTGCGGCGGTGGTGACGGCGCAGAGGGTTGTACCTGCGGTCGCGAGGATATCGCATCGCCCGTCGCCATTGATGTCGGCGCTGGCCACGCCCGTAAGCGTGCCCGGCAAGGGCGGCGACATGGTCCATTCGACGGTGCCCTTCCGCACGTCGTAGCATCGCCAGCCGTCGCCAAAACCTGTGCCCATCGTCTCGAGCGCGCCGTCCCCGTCAAAATCGCCGAAGGCGAACAGTCCCAGCCCTTTTCCCGATTCGTCGGACCAGACCAGTTGTCCGGCGTGGTCGATCAGCGCGGTCAAGTCGGTGCCCGCCATGAACAGATAAGGTTTGGCCTCGAGGCCCGCCAACTCAGGCATGGCCACGGGCCGGCCCCAGTACACGGGATTATCCTTGACCGTGGGCCAGCTCGTATCCCGCTTGAGCAACAGTTCGCCCGTTGCGCCATCGAGTACATAGAGCAGCGAAGGATAGAACGAGGCCACGTCGTCCAGCCCGTCGCCATCGAAGTCGGCGAGCGCAAAGGCCGTCCCGCCCACTCCGCGGTTCTGGTGCGGGGTCGCTTGACGCCGTTGCCGCCAGCATTCCCGACCGTCCTGGCCTGACAACAGCGCCGTCTCTTCGCTGTGCATCATAGACCGGCGCACGGTCACCAAGACGTCCATGCGCTCAGGATGCGTGAAGTGGCCCGCTTGCCACAACACAATCCCGCCTACGTTCCAGGTAGGCAGGTCCCCGGGAATGTCGGGAAAATCGTGATGCCAAACCTCTTTGCCGGTGACTACGTCTTCCGCCACAAAACGGGCGCAGCCTTCCGGGGCTCTGGCGGCATACAGCAACGCCCTGCGTCCGTCGCCCGCGAGATCGGCAAGCACCGGCCCCGGCGAAATCGATCCTTCCCACGAGGTGTCCTGCACCCTTCCGGTTGTGCGGCGCACTATTTCCGCCGGTTGGTCTCCGCGCGGTGGATGCAACAGCACGATTTCCTCGCCACTGCCCCGGACAACCACGACAGGTTGCGCGTCCGCGCGCGCGTTTTCCTGCCCAGCCCACACCACCGCCGGAGGCGCCAGCGATACCCCTGGATGTTGGGTTGCCTGCATGTCCACGCGGCCCTGGACAGTGAGGGTTTGCCCGGCGCGTGACTGAAAAAGCAGCGACCCAGAACCGTCAATCGCCAGACCGGACAGCCCCGCGCCTGTAACCGAGCCCTCCTGCCGGAATCCATTGTCCCACCGGGCGAGCGCCAGGACGGACTCGGTCCTCAATGCCGCGACGAACCCCCGGGACGAAGCTCGCGCCAGCACGGTTTCCTGGCCCAGCGTTGCCCCGGCGTATACGTGCTCCGCTACGGGTGCGCGATGATGCTCCCAGGCCCTGCCCGACGATTGCCAGACGCACTCCAATCTGTTCGCGCCCGCCCCTGCGCGCCATTTCCACACCCGGATCGGGCCCCACTGCGCCACGGCCGCCCCTTGGGTATCGGTGGTCAACAGTTCGGCCCGGCCGTCGCCGTCCACGTCCATGGCTGCTTCGAAATAAGCGTCGTCAAGCTCCGCTTTCACCACCCCGGTCAGCCCGTCGCGCACGTGCGCGTGCCAACGACTGTCGCGCCGCTCGTTGTAGCCGCTCCATATCACCTCCGCCACGCCGTCGCCATCCATGTCCGCCACGCAAGTCGGCCTCACACGCACGATCGTGCTTGGATCGTCGATGATCAACTCGATTTCCTGTTTCCACAGCAGTTCGAGACGCCCTTCCCGAAACCCGAGCACGTCCACGTGCTTGGCGAAATCCGCCAACACTACAAATTCCCACAACCCGTCTCCGTTCAAATCGTGCGCGCCAAAATAGCCATAGTTTCGGCCCGGCGTGAACTTGCATCGCTGTTCAAGCCGGCCCGTGGCCGCGTCGAAAAGATGCAGGGCGTACCATGGCAGCACGGCGATCTCGAGTTGGCCGTCATGATCGTAATCTTCCGCCAGCAGGCCCACGTTGCTCGTGTTGCCGCCGGGCCGCCAGTCGCTTTCCCACTGCACTTGCCACACCCCGTCTTTCCACGCCCGGCACACCACCCGGAAATCCTTGTCGTATTGGCCCCGGGGCCGCATTTCATAAACCACTTCTTCGACGCCGGGTATCTCCGGCAAGACGTCCGCCAGTACCCGCGCCGATACGTTTTCCGGGCGCGGCTGAACCTTGCCATCGAGTAATACGTCCCTCGCCTGCGGATACCACCTCGCCATATCCGGCAACGATTGCGGCAGGCCGGCCGTCTCCACCGCAACAGTGTGTTCCGCGATTCCGTCCAACGCCAGCGATCCCAGCGCCAACACCGTTCCCACGTCGTACTGCCACGCCACCCGCGGCGACTCGATATGGCCCTTGAGCGGCGAGTACGAGAGCCGCGTGCCATCGCGCTTTTCGCACGGCCATTCCGCGGCATTGGGAAATGCCGACGGCTTCGGAAACGCCGGTTCCGAGTGACCCGCGATGCAGACAGCAAGAGCCGCCAACGCCGCGCACAATGTTCTGCGCGTCATCACCGCTGTTCTCCCGGCGCAGACTCCGCCGCCCGTTCGCGAAACGACCAACCGCGCATGCGGTCGATTTCGCGGCGGCTGCGGTTCTTATAGTCCCGCAGTTCTTCCATGCCGTAGCTCTTCGCCAACGCGCGGGCACTGACGCCGGGCTTAATGGCCTTCAACACAAACCACTGTTCCTGTTCGAGCCATCGGTCCTCCTTCACCTCGTCCGCATGTTCCTTCAGCACCTTCTTACGGCCTTCCATATTAAAGTTCTGATGATAAATCCCCCGGTCGAGATCCAGCGTTATCCGGCTCACATTGGTCTTCTCGCCCTTCTCATATAACAGCCGCTCGCCCGTGATGTCATAAACCAGGCAATCCGGGATTAAAGTCGCGGTGACGATATAAAAATGATAGTTCAGCGCGTGCGCCTGCAGTTGAGTCCCCGCGGAATACGCGCTGGGCCATACCACCAACTCGGCCCCCTGGTCGGCCAGGGATTGCCACACCTCCGGAAAATTCGCGTCAAAACAAATCGCGATACCCAGCTTCCCGAAATCCGTGGCGAAAACCGGCGCCGATTCACCCACGCTCGCCGGCGGCTCGAGATCAAATTCCGACCAATACGGAAAAACCTTGTTGTATTCGCCCACACCTTGTCCCGTCCGATCAAGCAAGAACGCCGTGTTCAGCCGCTTTCCCTCATGCATCCGGTATATCGGGCACACGATATACATTCCATATTCACGGGCCAACGGCGCCATCCTGGACAGCACCTGGCCTTCCTCCGCTTCCAGCGGTTTTGGATCCCCACGCAACGTCTCGGGCAACACAATTAAATCCGCGCCCTTTGCGCCCTCCTGAGCCACCAACGCACACACCGTATCAAGCGAGATTCCGGAGCGCAATCCAATACTGACCACACGCACCGGACGTCCCAACGCGCCTTCTGCCTCCCCGGCAAACGCGGAGCAGCCCACGCACACCGCAAGACATGCCGCAATACACCGAAACAAAACCATCGCAGACCGCTCCCCGTGTTTTCACCGCACTTGACTCCTGGGAACCCAACCCCAGGACCATGCAAAGCCCGGAGCCATCATAGCCGACCACGTCTGCCCATCGCCACCAGCCCGGAATTCGCACATCTAAAACAATATAAGCAAAAAACGGGGACTGACACGCCTTTTCGGCAGTTTGAAAAGGCGTGTCTGTCCCCGCTTTTTGCGTCGGCAGTTTGAAAAGGCGTGTCTGTCCCCGCTTTTTGCGCCCGCTTTTTGCGGCATCAACACCCAAGTCCAGGCCCCCTGCTGGAAGACGGCTGTCCCATCGGGCATAATCACTTCCAGTTGTTAGATTTGGGAAACCGTGATGCGCCTGGCGTTTGTGGATTTGCTGTTTTCGTGGCCCCCGCACGGGGGCGCGGACGTTGACGTGTTCCACACCATCTTGCAATTGCGCGCCACCGGGCACGACGTGAGGCTGTTTGGGGCGAAATGCGCGTTGTCGTGGGAACGCGGCAACTTCGATCCCAGCCTCCTCCCGTTTCCGGCAACACGCCTCGATTTTGCCCCCCACGAAATCCGGCCCGGCATCATGCCGACGCGCTTCCGCAAAGAAATGGAAGCCTGGCAGCCGGAGGGCATCTTCCTGTGCGACGGCTTCTTCCTGAAACCGCACGTGGCCGAGGCGCTGTCCGCCTGGCCGGTCGCGGCCCGCTACTACGCCTACGAACTGGCGTGCCCGCGCGATTTCCGGCTGTTCCGCAACGGCGCGCCCTGTCCCAACAACTACCTCCAAACGCCCAACGAGTGCCGGCGGTGTTCGTTGAACGGCGTCCACGCCGATGAGATCAAGCGCTGGAGTTTCCACAGTTGGACGCAGGAGTACATGGCGGCCCGCGCCTACATGCCCGGCTACCACGCCCTGCTGGTGCGCGCCCTCGAGCGGTGCAAGACCATCATCGTCTACAACCACATCCAAAAACGGCATCTCGATAACTTCCACCCGGACGTCAGGGTGATCCCCGGCGGCGTCAACACCGACGAGTTCACCTACGTCCCCGCCGAACAGAAAAAGGCCCGCGCCAAAAAGGTCATCCTCATGACGGGCCGCGTCGAGGACCCCACAAAAGGCCTCGAAACGTTGCGCGAAGCCGGGCAACGGCTCGCCGCTGTCCGCTCGGATTTCGAGATCCACGTCACCCACACCGATTACGCCATCTCGACCGACTGGTTCAAAGCCATTGGCTGGCACACGCCCGAGGGCGTCCGCCGATTGTATCCCGAAGCCGACGTTTTCGTCGCGGCATCGACGTGGGAGGAACCGTTCGGCATGGTGGCGGTCGAGGCGATGGCGTCCGGCCTGCCGGTATGCGCCACGCGCGTCGGCGGCCTCCAGGACATCGTCGTCGACGGCGAAACCGGCTTCCTGTTCAACCCCGGCGACGCTGAAGGGCTCGCGGGTTGCCTGGCGCGCCTCTTGGACGACGCCCGTCTTCGCGCGCGGATGAGCGAGGCGGCACGCCTCCGGGCCGAGACCGAATACGACTGGCGCAGAATCATCGAGCGCCACTACCCAGCCATCCTCAAAAGGTTAGTCTCATGACGCGCGTCGCCGTTTTCTACAGCAAAGGCCGCCGGTTCCTGGACGTGCTCCGCTGTGTCCGCGCGAAGTATCCGGCCGCGGAATTGGCAGCCATGACGCCGCCCAACTACACGATGTCGCCCGAAGAAAAGGCGGTAGCCAACAGCGTCGTAACCACCGAACTCGCCGCGTATTCTGCGCGGTCGCCGCGGGCGTTCTGGCGCCTGATCCGGCAGATTCGGCGCAGCCGCTACGACGTCTTCGTCATCACGTTTGACAGCACCCGCCTGCGCATCCTCGCGGCGCTGTCCAGGGCGGACCGCTGCGCTTACTGCAGCATGGACGGGCACGTCGTACCGATCCGCCCCACCGTTGCCGGCACCCTGGCCGGTGCGGCGGCCCGAAACCTCTGGGGCCGGCTTGTATATGCCTGGGTGTGGACCATTGTGCGCGTAGCAAAGGTCAGCGGCTCAAAACCACCCTCCCGCAGTTGCTGAAGTACAAGGACCCGGCGCGGCATAACCACAACTGAAACTACTTACTTCCGGCGCGAAATCACGGAATTCCCATCCGTTCATTATCCCGGAGGGATAAGACAATTGTCAGCCCAGGATTGCCCCTACCCCGAAGGGGTTGGTGCTATCCTGGGTAACCAACACCCCACACGCGGAACCCCGGAAGGGGTTCGACAACCGGATAGGAGTAGCTGCGGATTAGGGGAAGACCTTATCTTAGTGCAATTCGTGCCTGGCCCCGCTATCCCCACTTTTCGCGGAATATTTGTTGAAGCCTATCCGGGAAACATGCCATAGTCATCACACTTGGCGCGTATTGGGCGCATAACCTTTTTTGGAGTAGGGAGAATCGTCATGGAAATGGAACGCAGGCAATTTTTGAGCAGCATGATGGCGGGTTCCGCCGTTTTGATGGGCGTGGGCAGCATGACCGCAGCGCAGGCGCAGACCGGCATCTCGATCGTCAGCCCCGGATGCCGCACCTCGAAAGTCAAAATCGCCAAGCTCTACCTCGGCATCCCGAACGCGCTTTGGCCGACGCCCGCCATGGATCTCGCCGAGGAACGCAAACGCTACGAAGCCGAGTTCGACAAACGCGCTAAAGAGTTCGCCGACTGCGAGTTCACCGTCAACGAACTGCTCACCAAACCTGAAGACGTCGCCGCCATCAAAGATTGGCTGGCCGGCGTCGACGGCATCCTCGCGATCCATCTGTCCATGGGCGTCAGCGGCATTCTCTCGAACATCCTGGCCTGCGGCAAGCCCGTCATGCTGTTTGCTGCGCCCTACTCCGGCCACGAATGGACCAGTTTCGGCGGCCTCGTGCAGAACACCGAGAAAGGCATGCTCGATTGCATCCTGAGCAGCGATTTCAACCAACTCGCCGTGGCCGTCCGGCCGTTCCGAGCCATTCACCACCTGCACGAAGCCCGGATCGTGAATATCTCCTCGCGCCAGCCCAGGGCCGAGTACCTCCAAAGCCTCAAAGACAAGTTCGGCACCCAAGTCATCACCGTCGACAAAGATCACACCATGGCCGCGTACAACGCCGTCCCTGATGCCGCCGCACGGGAAGAGGCCAAGCGGTGGATCGCCGAGGCGCAGAAAGTCGTCGAACCCAACGAAGACGAGATCTTCCGGTCGTGCAAGCTGGCCCTGGCTTTTGAAACCCTCATGAACGAGCAGAACGCCAGCGTCATCACCACCGACTGTTACGGCACCATGTACCACCAGTTGCCCGCGTTCCCCTGCATCGGCAACGTCCGGCTCAACGACATGGGCCTCGGCGGCATCTGCGAGTCCGACCTACAGAGCGCCATGACACACATCATCCTCCAGGGCCTCAGCGGCAAGCCCGGTTTCATCAGCGACCCGACCGTCGACGAAGCCGCCGGCGGCATCATTCTCGCCCACTGTCTTGGCTCGACCAAAATGGACGGGCCCGACGGCGAGCGCTGCCCATACCGGCTGCGCACCATCATGGAACGCCAGGAAGGCGCCGTGCCCCAGGTCTTCATGCGCAAGAACCAGCGCGTCACCCAGGCGTTGCTCGTCGGCGCCGACCTGATGCCGTATTTCACCGGCGAAATCATCGACACCCCGGACTCCGACCGCGGGTGCAGAACTCAAATCACCGTGAAGGTCGACGGCTCGCTCGAAGCACTCTGGAAAAACTGGAGACACACACTGCATCGCGTCACCATATACGGCGACGTCAAAAAAGACCTCGAACGGTTCTGCAAGTTTAAAGCGGTCAAACTCTACGACGAAGCCGCTGTCACCGCGTAGAAACAAGCTGGCTATACGTTAATGCCGGCAGGGTTTTCCCCTGCCGGTTTTTTCTCTACGGTGGGATTCTTGTTGGGCGTAATCGGTTTCCTGTTTTGGCGTTCGCCAAATAATTTGTCGCAACATGAGGAAGAAAATTTGTAAAATACAAGGGAATCTAAACCCGGAAGGAACTGAAGACTATGGACCGAATTCTTCTAGCAGCCGTAGTCTGCCTGGCGATGGCCGTGTCGTCTTGCGGACCTGCCGGGACACCCGGGGACTCGTCGGCCACGGCGAGGCTGGTAACCATCAAAGGGTCGGACACGATGGTGCACCTGCTGACCAGGTGGGCTGAAGATTACATGGATGCCCAACCGGCCGCGGACATCGCCGTGACGGGCGGGGGTTCGGGCACGGGAATCGCCGCGCTCCTCAACGGCAACACCGACGTCTGCGCCGCGTCCCGCGACATGACCGAAGAGGAAAAACAACTGGCCCGCCAGAAAAACATGGCCATCAAGGAATATGCCGTGGCCCGCGACGGGATCGCCGTAATTGTGAATCCCGCGAATCCTTTAAGCGACCTCACGCTCCAGCAGATCAAGGACATCTACACCGGGGCCGTCACCAACTGGTCGCAAGTGGGCGGAGGGACCGGCGGCATTCTCCTGCTTTCGAGGGAGTCCAGTTCCGGCACCTACGTCTTTTTCCAGGAGCACGTCTTACAGAAATCCGATTTTACCCCCGGCGCACGGCTGATGCCCGCCACTTCCACCATCATCCAGGCCGTGGCCGGCGACAAGCTCGCCATAGGCTACGCGGGGTTGGGCTATGCCCGGGAGGCCACCGCAAAAGTCAAGGTGCTCGGCGTCAAGGCCGATGCCGCTTCTGCCGCGGTCATGCCCACTGAAGAAACCGTTCGCAGCGGCGCCTATTCCATATCCCGCCCGCTGTATTTCTACGTCTCCGAGCCGGTTGCTCAATCCACGCAGGCGTTTATCGACTTTTGCCTGGGACAACAGGGCCAGAAGACCGTGCAAGAGACGGGGTACGTGCCGGTGAACTGATGTTTTCTCGCGCCACAAAAGAAACCGCAATGGCCTATCTGCTGATAGGCGCCAGTTCGCTTTGTATTTTGATCGTATTCCTCATTTTCCTGTTCCTTTTCCGGGAGGCGGCCCCGTTCGCCGCGAACCCCGGCCTCGGAACCCTGCTCGATAACCGATGGACGCCCGTCTCGTTTCAGCAGCAGCGGTTTGGCATTTTCCCGCTGGTCACCGGCAGCCTGCTCGTCACGTTTCTGGCCACGCTGTTTGCCGTGCCGTTTGGCGTCTGCGCCGCAGTCTACATAGCCGAAGTGGCGAGACCCGCGGAGCGCGAGTTCCTCAAGCCGTTTATCGAACTGATGGCGGCTATCCCCTCCGTGGTTCTGGGCTTTTTCGGCCTTGTCGTCCTGGCGCCCCTGATCAAGGAAGCGTTCAACCTTCCCACCGGTCTTACGGCGCTGACAGGCGCCATTCTGCTGGCCCTCATGGCCCTACCCACCATCACGTCCATTTCCGAAGACGCCATCAAGAGCGTACCCCGCTCGTACCGCGAAGCCTCGCTCGCCCTGGGCGCCACCGAAACGCAGACCGTCTGGCGGGTGACGGTTCCCGCGGGCCTGTCCGGCATCGTCGCTGCCGTCATGCTCGGGATGGGCCGGGTGATCGGCGAGACGATGGCGGTCCTTATGGTTACGGGCAACGCGGCCATCATCACGCTCTCGCCGGTACAATCGGTCAGGACGATGACGGCCACCATCGCCGCCGAAATGGGCGAGGTCACCTCTGGCAGCCACCACTACCAGGCCCTGTTCTGGATCGGCATCCTGCTGCTGCTGGCCACGTTCGTGCTCAACATGATCGCCCAGCGCGTCCTGCGAAACTACCAGAGGGCATGACCAATGAAGAGACGCAACTTCGACCGGCTTATCCGATGGGCGATGCGCCTCGCCACCTACTTCGTCGTGGGCGTCATCGCCTACATCCTGATCGACATCATTGTCAAAGGCCTGCCCGCCATCAATTGGCAGTTCCTCACCGGCGTGCCGCGCCGCGGCGGGGCCCAGGGCGGTATTTTTCCCGCCATCGTGGGTACGTTGTATCTGGTAGCGGGGACGGTTGTGGTGGCCCTGCCCTTGGGCATGGCGGCGGCCGTATACCTGAGCGAATACGCGCACCAGGGCCGGTTCACCCGCACCGTCCGGCTCGCCATTATCACGCTGGCCGGCGTGCCCTCGATTGTGTTTGGCTTGTTTGGCCTGGGCCTTTTCGTGCTGTTCTTCGGTTTTGGCGCGAGCATCCTGGCCGGCAGCCTCACCCTGGCCTGCATGGTTCTGCCGATCATGGTTGTCGCCAGCGAAGAAGCTTTGCGCGCCGTGCCACAATACCTGCGCGAAGGCAGCCTCGCGCTCGGCGCCGGCAAATGGCAGACGATCCAGAAAAACGTCCTGCCCTACGCCATCCCCGGCATGATAACCGGCAGCGTACTCAGTATCGGCAGAGCCGCCGGAGAGACGGCCCCCATCCTGTTTACCGTGGCGGCCTTCTACCTGCCCAATCTGCCCAAATCCGTCTTCGACCAAGCCATGGCGCTGCCTTACCACCTCTACGTCCTGGCCACCCAGCATCCCGCCGCCGAACAAGTCCGCCCCATGCAGTACGGCACCGCCCTCGTCCTGGTGGCCATTGTCCTTGGCGTGAATCTCGGCGCAATCCTGCTGCGCATCCGTTTCAGGAAAAAATACCGATGGTAGAACCGTTCAACCCGAAGATCCGTACTGTCGACGTCGACTTTTTCTATGGTAAGGTCCAGGCCCTGTTCAAGATCGGCCTGGAAGTTCCGGAAAAACAGGTCACCGCGCTGATCGGCCCGTCCGGGTGCGGGAAATCCACCTTCTTGCGCACGCTCAACCGGATGAACGACATCATCGACGGCACGCGCATCGAAGGCAAAATCACCATCGACGGCCAGGACATCTACGCCCCCGGCACAGACGTGGTCTTGCTGCGCAGGCGCGTCGGAATGGTGTTCCAGAAGTCCAACCCGTTTCCAAAGTCCGTTTTCGACAACGTCGCGTACGGCCCGCGCATCTTCGGGATGAAAGACCGGCGCCGGCTCGCCGAGATTGTCGAGCGCAGCCTCGAACGCGCCGGCCTCTGGCTCGAGGTAAAGGACCGGCTCAGGCTCAACGCCATGCAGCTTTCCGGCGGCCAGCAACAGCGGCTCTGCATCGCCCGCGCGCTCGCCGTCGACCCCGACATCCTCTTGATGGACGAACCGGCCTCCGCGCTGGATCCTCTCTCGACCTCCCGCATCGAAGACCTCATCGGCGAGTTGCGCCACAACTACACGATCGTGATCGTCACACATAACATGCAGCAGGCCGCGCGCGTTTCCAATTACACGGCCTTCTTTTACGAAGGCCACCTTGTCGAATTCGACCAGACGGAAAAGCTGTTCACGCGGCCAACACAAAAGAGAACCCAAGACTACATCACCGGACGGTTCGGATAGGAAAGACAAAAATGACGCTCCATTTTCAGCGGGAAATCGAACGGCTCAAGACCAATTTGCTGTCACTGAGCGCACTCGTCGAAGACACGCTCCATCGCGCCATCACCGCCCTCCGGGAAAGAGACGGCGCACTCGCCCGCATCATCATAGACAACGACCCCGACATCGACCTGCGTGAAGTCGACATCGAAGAGGAATGCCAGAAGATTCTCGCCTTACACCAGCCCGTCGCGCACGACCTCCGGTTCCTGATCGCCTGCCTCAAGATCAATGCCGAACTCGAACGCATTGGCGATGCCGCCGTCAACATCGCCGAGCGCGTCGTCTTTCTCGTCACTCAGGAACCGATTGAAGTCCCCTTTGATTATATGGGCATGGCCAACAAGGCCGAACTCATGCTGCACAACAGCCTCGATGCCCTCGTCAACCTGAACGTCAGCCTCGCGTACGACGTTATCGACGCGGACGACGAAGTCGACGCATACAACCGCGACGCCTACGTCCAAATCGAAAAATGCATCCAGAAAAACCCAACGCTCGCCAGTTGCTACACCCACCTCCTCGGCATCTCACGCCACATCGAGCGAATCGCCGATCACGCCACAAATATCGCCGAAGACGTCGTCTACCTCATCGAAGGAACCATCATCCGCCACCGAACAGAGGAATACCGCCCAACACCAGGAAAATGAACTGACGCCCGCTCTACTTGCCGGCCAGAATCAAGTCGATTCTCCCTGAGAGGTCGCGCAGATAAGTTTCGTCGCCGCCCGAGAGTTCTGGCGTCACGTAGCCTTCATAACCCACTTCGGCGAGCGCCGCCCGCACCTCGGGCCAGTTCACGTCGCCGTCACGCAGGTTCTTCCACTCATACCCCTTGGATTTGAAGTCTTTCAGGTGGATTTTCACGATCCGCTTGCCCAGCGTCCGGATCCAATCCTGCGGGTAACCAAAGATGACCACGTTGCCCACGTCAAAATACGCACGAAGCCACGGATTCTCGAACTCGTCCACGTACCGGGCGAACTCGATCGGGCTCAACAGGAACTTGTTCCAGACGTTCTCGACCGCAACAATGACCTCGAGTTCCTCGGCCAGCGGAAGCACTTTCCGGATATTCGCCTGCGACCGCTCGTACGCCTCCACGTAACGCACACGCTCATTCACCACCGCCGGGACCAACAGCATCGCCGTCGCACCCATCGCCTTCGTGCTTCGCAGGCCCGCCTCGATCGCCTTCAGCCCCTTCTCCGCCACCGCCTCTTTCGGATCGGACATCGGAGCGTTCCAACCCCCGTACGACACCGAGTGAATCTCCACGCCCGCCGCACGCGCCGTCTCGCCAAGTTTCGCCGACGCGTCGAGGTCCATCGGATACGCCTCGATTCCCTCAAACCCGCATTTCTTCGCCAGCGCAAACTTCTCAGAGTCCGGCAGCTCCTTTGGAAGCATGTTGATCTGGATGGCCTTTTTCAGCCCCCCCTGTTGCGCGCTCGCGGTCGAAAATGTTCCCGCTACCGGTCCCGCAACGCCCGCTACCAGTGTGGCCGCGGCCGTTTGCCTCAAGAAATCGCGACGCCCGAATCTTGCTGTGCTCATGCGTGATCCTCTCGGTTTGCGCTGTCCTGTCCCGTGTTCCCGCCAGCGCACACGCATAGCCTACGCACTTTGCCGGTTCCGATCAACAGCGTGATGAAACCTCCGCCGCGTCCCATCCGCGGCGGAGGTTGTCTGTCTTTGATCTTGGCTTGCTGGACCGGTCAGCCCCGCGGCCGACGGACAACCTTGATGCGGACCGGCGCTATCCCGTCACGGATCATATCCAGATCTTCTGCGGCCGCTTTCGACAAGTCTATGATGCGTCCCCGTATGAAAGGGCCACGGTCATTGACGTAGACAACCGTTTCGCGCCCATTGTCGCGCCGTTTCACCCGAACCACCGATCCGAACGGCAACTTCTTGTGGGCGGCCGTTTTCTTGTGGAAGTCGAACCGTTCCCCCGAAGCCGTCGTCCGGCCCTGGTATTCTTCGCCATACCACGACGCCAGCCCCTTCTCCCGGTATCCGCCAAGCGTGCCGCACCCGCAAACTAAAAAAAGAAAAAGGGGCGCGCAAAAAAACGCGCCCCCGACTTGGATCTTCATGAGGTCAAGGCAGATACTTGCTTATCTTTTCAGCCACTTTCGCCACGACGTCAGGGTTCCTGTAATCGCCGCGGCGCAAATTCTCTCGAGCCGACTCAACCCGCTCAGACCGGACGTCTGCCGCCTCGTTCGCTTCCTGCACCAACTGCGTAAGTCGTACTGCCGCCTGGGCTTCTGAACTTATTACGACTCCGTCTTGCGCCGCGGTGGCCGCCTCACGCTCGCGCGCGTCCCGCACCTTCGCTGGTCGCTCCGGCGTTGGCTCGGGTACCCCGCCAATCCCGTGTATAGCAACCATAACGCCTCTCCTTAACCAACCAATACTTCAGCCTTGTCTCTACTATCGGCACAATTCTACTAAAACTTTAGCCTTCACCATTATACGCCAAGTCCCGCGGAAAAAGTCACCCCGCCGCCAAAAAACTTCCTGATCCGCTCCCCTGACACCCGACGACCGTAAGCGGCGTCTTCACCGCCTTAGCATTGAGCCACAAAGGCTTACAGCGGCCAGGCCCAATGCCCTATCAACACGCTTCCGTGCTTTTCCCAGATCATCACCCCCGGCCTCCACCACCCATTGGGGCCATTGCCCTCTCAGGCTGTCTTGTATCTGTTCAAAAAACCTCTTAAATCTATTGCTATTCGTAGGGCATTTTCGATATAGTATACACAATTACTCTGGGGATAGTTAACATGTCAGCGCCGGGACGCACGGCCAGCAAAAATTCGGCTTGGCTGCCAGTGGCTCAACTCACGCATCCACTACAAAAGCCACAACGTCCCGGATGTTGGTGGTGTGGGACATCTCTTGACGGCCAAACACAGAACTGATATAGTTATTCAATAAAAAACCGGATTCTTGGATTTTTGCCTACTGGCGCACGGCAGGCGCTAGCATGCACCGAGGCAAGGGGCGCACTTATGAGAGGTAAAGTATTTACGAGCGGTGAGGTGGCATCTATCTGCGGAGTTTCACCGGATACCGTGTCGCGATGGTTCGACCTCGGGCAGATCGAGGGATACCGGCTCGGGCCGGGCGGAGACCGCCGAATTCCCTACGACAGCCTGAAAAAATTCATGATCAGCCACGGCATCCCGCTGGACCGGTTCGAAGAGGGCGAGCACCGGATCCTCGTCGTTGACGACGACCCCTACTACCTCGACATCATTCCCGCCGCGCTCAACCGAAGCGGTGAGTACAACGTTATGACGGCTTCCACCGGGTTCGATGCCGGCGCGCTCGTCGTCCAGCACAACCCCAACCTCGTCATCCTCGACATCCACCTCTCCGACGCCGACGGCCGAATGGTGTGCAGCCGGATCAAAGACCGGCCCGAAACCAGCAACAGCCGCGTTCTCGCCATCTCCGGCTTCATCGAGGACGAAGAGGCCCGGCAACTGGTTTCGTACGGGTTCGACGGCTACCTCAAAAAACCGTTCGGGATTTCAGAACTGGTCGAGCAGGTCAACCGCCTGCTCGAAATGCCCAACGCCAAGGTGGCCCGGCCACGCAGGAACATCCGCGCATCGTAAACCGGCCCGCCTGCGGCTACCGTTCCGGCTTGGCCTCCCGCGTCATCAGGCTCGTCACCACCTCGCGCACATCCGCCCCGTCAAAAAGCACCGAATAAACCGCACGCGTGATCGGCATCTCGACCCCGTGCCGCGCCGCCAAATCGCGCGCCGACCGTGTCGTTCGGACCCCCTCCGCCACCATCGGCGAGGACGACTGGATCCGTTCCAAATCCCACCCCAGGGCTATCTTTTCCCCTACGGCCCGGTTCCTCGAGTGCCGGCTGGCACAGGTGACGATCAAGTCGCCCATACCGCTCAGGCCCGAAAACGTCAGCGGATCCGCACCTATCGCCATCCCAACCCGGGCGATCTCCGCCAACCCCCGCGTGATCAGCGCCGCCTTCGCGTTGTCCCCCAGCCCCAACCCGTCACACGCACCAGCCGCTATTGCGATTACGTTTTTCAGCGAACCCCCCAGTTCGACCCCCACCACGTCCGGGCTCGTGTACACCCGAAACACCGGCGACATAAACGCCCGCTGAACCGTCTCGCACGCCGCCTGGTCTTTCCCCGCCGCCACCACCGACGCCAGCAAGTCCCGCCCCACTTCCTCCGCGTGGCTCGGCCCCGACAACGCCACAATCGGCCCGCCGCCACCCGTCTCCTCCAGCACCTGGCTCATCCGCAGCAACGTCCCATTCTCAATGCCTTTGGCGACACTGACCCGGATCGTCTTCGGCGACAGCGCGTGATCGCGCGCTATGGCCCGCATCGCGTGCGACGGCACCGCCAGCACCGCGATCTCGACATCCGGGTCGACGGCCTGGCACACGTCCACCGACGCCGGCAACAATACGCCCGGCAAAAGCACCGGATTTTGCCGCGTCTCGCGAAGTGCGGCCGGATTGTCTTCATCCCTGCACCACAGCCGGACCTCATGCCCGTTCAGCGCCAACAGCCGCGCCAGCGCTAGACCCCATCCGCCCGCGCCAACTATTTGTATATACATGCCGGCCATTTTACCCGCCCAACTTCCCCAAAATCGACTCACCTGAACCACGGAACATTCCTCTGCCCCTTGTGTTTCAACAACGGCAGGGCTTCTGTATACTGTTGCCGGACCCGGGAGTATCCTCTATGAACAAGACGGCTATCGCCGCCATCATCGGTCTTTCCTGCCTCCTGGCCATCCAAACCTGCCGCTTACACCGGGTTACAGAACAAACACACGCCGCGCCAGCACTCGCATCAAAAGCGCACGCCGGTACCGGCGCCGGGCTCACCGTCTCCGCCGAAGCCGCTGCCGATCCGGATGCAATTCTCCAAGACGAAGAAAAGCAGCGGTTGGATTCCTATCTCGAGAAGATCGAGCGGCGAGATGCCGAGGCTGAACACAAGGCCGACAAAACTGCCGGCCAATCCGGTTCTACCGGGCCCGATGCGACCTCCGATTCGGGCAAACTCGGTAAAAAAGCCCGGAAACTGGCAACTCGAGTGGCCGCGGCCGGGGCCGCGGAGGACAATGACACCCCGGCTGCCGAGAGCAAGCGAAAAACCGCCAACGTACAAAGGCTGCTAAAACAGGCCAAGGAAGCCATGGAACAGGGCGACTACCAGGGTGCCCTGGATCTCCTGAACCAAAGCATCCAGAGCGATCCCGCCAACAGGGACAGCTACCGCAAACTGGCCAAACTCTACAGCACCCTGGGCATGTCCGAGGAAGAACTCCAAACCTACGCCGACTGGAGCGCGCAGCGGCCCGACGACGCCAGCCCGTACTACCAGCAGGCCCGGCTGCTCGCTTCGCTGGGCCGCCGCGAGGAAGCACTCCCCTACCTGGATCGGTTTCAGCAAATGACGAGCGGCGAACCCGCGGCGTATCCGATGGCCGCGTCGCTCTACAGGCGGCTCAACATGCGCGCCGAGGAAGGCGCCATGCTTCAAACCTGGGCTTCAACCGTGCCAAACTCCCCCGACGCCCACCGCGCGCTCGCCCAGTACTATGCCAGGAATGGCGACCGGGTCGGCGCGGCCACCGAATTCGAGACGCTTGTCCAGCTCACCCCCGACAATTCCCGCGCATACCGCGAACTTGCCCAGGCCTACCAGCGCATCCAGCAGTTCGAGGCCGCCCAAAACGCCTTGGTCACCGCTGTCAACCTCCAGCCGGACAACATCCAACTGCGGATGCAACTCGCCCAAGCCTACCGCCAGAGCGGCGCCACCGACGCCGCCCTCCAGACCTACTACGAAATCCTGGCGGCCGCGCCCGAAAGCCCCGAGGCCTTCCGGGCGGAGCGGGCCATCATCCGCATCGAGCAGCAAGCCCAGCAAACCGCCAAGCCCAAACGCGCCCAACCCTGAGAAAAAAACATGGGCTGCCCGTACAAAGCCGTCCTGTTCGATGTCGGACAGACCCTGATCTGCACCGCTAGATCCGTCGGCGAAGTCTACGCCGAAACCGCCGCCCGGTTCGGCGTGCATGTCCCGCCCGAAACACTTAACGAAACCTTCAGGCAGCTTTGGACGGAGCGGCGCAACTCCCTCCACGCCGGAACAAACGAACAACTCGAGCGCCAGTGGTGGTACGACCTCGTCGCCGACTCGTTTGCCTGCGCCGGCCTCCACTGCGAGCCGCCAAGACAACAGTTTCAAGCACGGTTCGACAGCTTTTTTGACGAATTGTTCGACATTTTCACACGCCCCGAGACCTGGTGCGTGTTCGAAGACGTTCTCCCCGCACTCGACAAGCTGCGCGCGATGAGTCTCCGGCTGGTCGTGGTTTCCAACTGGGATTCGCGCCTCGAGGTCCTTCTGCGGCGGCTCGGCCTCTCGGCGCAGTTCGAATTCGTCCTGACATCGGCACGCGCAGGGTATCGCAAACCCGATCCCAGGATTTTCGAAGCCGCCCTGGCCCGCCTGCGCCTCGAAGCGGGCGACGCGGCACATGTTGGCGATTCTTACGAAGATGATTTCGTGGGAGCAACCAACGCCGGCATCAGGCCTATCCTGATCGACCGCCACCGGCGGGGTCCCGCCGGCGTCCCCGCAATCCGCTCGCTGAATGAACTACCCGAGCTCCTAAGCGGCGACGGCGTAGCCGGATAAACCACCTACTCGAGCTGCGCCAGCGGGATCGCCTCGTCGATCAGCATTACCGGGATGTCGTCCCGGATCGGATACATGTACGCCCCGTCTTCCCGCACAAGGCCGCCGTCCAGTTTCCCCTCGACAACAGCCCCAGCTCGGTTCGTCAGTTTCCGCCCCTCGATGGCCGCGTTCGCCTTCGCCACCAGATCCGCGTCCGCAAGCCGCACCGGCGTCTTGTTTTCCGGGCAAACCAGAATCTCCAGCAGTTCAGGATGAACCATGATCAAAAGTCTCCACTCAAAACCTCCCACTATTCTAACGTCCCCGGCCAGGGAAGTAAAAAAAGTCTGGTCCAGGCGTCTCGCCTGCTTCTTTGGGATGTGCAGGCGGCACGCCCCAACAGGCCAATTCGACGCTAAGGGTTCATACGTTTTAACTTAACACAGTTTGAACCCTAATAATATAATCGCCCGGCGTGCAAAAAACATCCCCCCGACCGTTCTTTTTTGCTTGACAGTTCTACATATGTGGCCTATGATACGAACGAGAGATCTGGGCTGTCGGGAATTGGCTTCAAGTAAAACATGCGCCGTGGGTGCAAGTCCGAAAAGCCGCAGCCCTCGATCGGCATGGGCGCACAGAAAGGAGGCTAACGGGGTAAATATCGTTAATTGCGTCTAGTTTGGACCAAGAATAATTTCTGATAAGAACATGGGAAAGGGAGGTCTTAAAATGAAGAAGAAGGGTTTCACTCTTATCGAGCTTTTGGTGGTAATCGCCATCATCGGTATTTTGGCGGCGATCCTGCTGCCGGCGCTGGCCCGGGCGCGCGAATCCGCTCGCCGCGCGAGTTGCGCCAATAACCTCAAACAGTGTGGGTTGGTATTCAAGATGTACTCCAACGAGTCCAAAGGCGGGAAGTTCCCCTCAATGGCCCCGAAGATCTCATATGTGATGGACCTCGTCACGGGCCTGCCGACGAACTATAACAAGTGCGGCTATAACAACCCGAATACGGCCGGTGGCGACGCCGAATTCATCTTTGAGGGCCCCGCGGTGTTTCCGGAGTACCTGAGCGACGTCAACGTGCTGGTCTGCCCGTCCGATGCGTCCGGCGGCACCGAGTACTGGGTCGGCGTGGATCCCCTTGCAGATGCAAGCGCTGTCGATCCCTGCGCGTTAACGGCCGAGTCCTATATGTACCTGGCTTGGGCGCTGAACGGCGCTCCGGGCAAGGATTATTTGCTTCCCGGTGTGGATCCCAACGACCCCACGCTTGACCCGGCCGACATTGCCGGCACGTACGTCGACTTGAATTTCCTGACGGAGATCGCGACCACGCTGAACGCCCAGGCGAACGCCGTCCTCGGCGCCAACGCGTATGATGTCGACATCGAGTTCACCAACCAAGGCGGTGCCGACGTCACCCTCTACCGGCTGCGCGAAGGCATCGAGCGGTTCTTCATCACCGACATCAACAATCCCGCCGCGTCCGCCCAGGCGCAAAGCGAGATCCCGGTGATATTTGACATGGCCAGCAGCACGGCCGGCGAGTTCAACCACGTGCCCGGCGGCGAGAATGTGTTGTACATGGACGGCCACGTCTCGTTCCTCAAGTTCCCCAGCGATTTCCCGGCCACGCGCGCGTTCGTATCGCTGGTGTCCATGTTCTAATTTCATCGGGAGTGACTTAAGCAGTTGAGAGCGGGGCTGCGGCCCCGCTCTCCCCTTATTTATACGATCCGTTTTCTGGAGATCGTGGAAGCGGCGGGGACGCCGTTTCCACGAGCGCCCGCGGGAAGCCACTGGGTTGGTTGCGGCCATGCCGAGATGGGCTATTTTCACAATGTCCCTCCGAGACTTTCTCTGGGTTGTCAACAATTATCTGGCCGGGTGGGGCATGGTTGACGCAATGAAACCAAAGGGGCGAATTGAGGATTAATTTGAGTACGTGGAGTGAGTTTGAGGCGCCGCGCGGTGCGCCGGCCGTCTTGGGTCGGTCAGTGGCTGGGCCATTATAGTTATGCGGAGGACGCAATCATGGGCGTGATTATGCTGGTGCTTTTCGCTGCAGTAGTGTTCTTGAGCACGTAAAGTGTATTGCTGTGGACGAATGGAACATAGCTGCAGAATCTGAAGGTCCCGAGGGAAGAATAAAGCCGTAGTACCAGGTTTGAACGCGGAAAAGAGGAACCGTCAGCCTGCGAAGTCAGGCTGACGGTTGTTTGTTTTCAGCCGGGCGTCAACCAGCAGGAACTTATTATGGGCAGGAAGTCCACGTCGGGTCGGCGTAATCGTAACTGTCGTCATACCGGCTAAGGGCGGTCGTGTCAAGATACATGGTGTCGCCCGCCACACTATACGACATGGTATTCGGTTGTTGCTGCGCCGTAGTGTAGACATGGAACTGCGCTGTGTAGAACATATCAGCCAGCGTGTCGGCTTCCGCGCTGTTGAGGATGATACCTTGTATTACCATTTTGGCGGCTACGTCCTGGCAGGCGGTGGCCGCGTACGAGAGGGTTATGTTGCCGCCGGAAATGGTGTACGTCCCGCTTACCCAGCCGCGCATTTGGCCCGACCAGCCAGTGCCGGAAAGCAGATAATCCACGACAATAGTGAATCGGCCATCGTCGTAGAACTTCATGATTTGGGCGACGGTTACGTCAACGCCTTGCACGACAGTGGTACCCATTTCCAGGATCCAGGCCTCTTCGTCATTGCCATCTTCAGGGCATCCCGTAAGCACTACGCCGACAGCCGCGATCGTTACTACCAATAAAATATCGGTAATCTTACGCATTTCATTTCTCCTCCTTCTGTTGTTGTTTATGACACTTCCTGAAACCGGCGATAAGACCATGAGTAAAAGGACCCAGATCCCGCGCGGCAACATACCCCTCTGCAGAAAACAAGATACGATTCGCACGCCGTCTATCTCAGGACTTTAGAATCCCTTTTAACTATAGACCAACATATACTTGAAAGTCAACAGCTATCTCTATATAGATAGCCGTATACAACAACAGGAATTTACGCTGAACAGGGGGACCGTTGAGGTTGAGGAAAGCTGACCCGGGGGATGTGGTTGCCCCCCTGATTTATCCCTATATCTTTATGTCGGCCCGTTGGACGTACTTGTGCAGGGCCTGGCGGCGAATGGCGTCGAAAACGTTTACGTCGAACCGGACGGCGCCGCCATTATCAGGCAAGAAACTTGGCCGTCTGCGATAATTTGCGCGGCGAACGCCTCCTTTATTACGGTTCGGGATGCAACCGGTTTCGCAGAAGTCCCGACGTATGCAAGATAGTCTTTCAACGTTTTCCACGCCAATTCGAAGGCCCAGTCAAACCGTCGCAGCACCCCTTCTTTTGCGAGGTCGGACAGTTCGTCTAAGTCTTGCGCGACGGCTTCGCGCGACAGCGATACCGTGTAGTCGAAATTCTGGAACCGCTGTTTCCACCGGATGTCATTCATTCTGAAAGCACCCCTACGCTGTGGACACAGTGGACATTGTGGCAGGCAGAATCAAGAAACGACCAGGGCCGCAATCAAAGAAGGGGGCGACTGTAATCAAAAGTGGGATATTCTCCACAAGGCCCACTCAAGGGCGGAGGGGTGTCCGAGACGTGCTTACCCGAGTGCCGGAGTCGCAGGAAAAGAAGACGTCGATTGTCAGTGGGCGCACACACTTGCTTTCGTGTCAAGCAGGAATAGGTTTGAACGCGGAAAAGAGGAACCGTCAGCCTGCGAAGTCAGGCTGACGGTTGTTTCTTTTCAGCCGGGCGTCAACCAGCAGGAACTTAATATGGGCAGGAAGTCCACGTCGGGGCGGCGTAATCGTAACTGTCGTCATACCGGCTCCAGGCGTCCGTGTCAAGATACATGGTGTCGCCCGCCACACTATACGTATACGACCAGGTCTCCGGTTGTTGCTGCACCGTACCGAAGACAGCGGACTGCATTCTGAAGAACGTTTCAGTCAGCGTCTCGGCTTCCGCGGGGTCGACGATACCTTGTATTACCATTTTGGCGGCTACGTCCTGGCAGGCGGTGGCCGCGGACGAGAGGGTTATGTTGCCGCCGGAAATGGTGTACGTCCCGCTCGCCCAGCTGCGCATTTGGCTCGACCAGCCAGTGCCGGAAAGCAGCTCTTCTATGACAAGAGTGAATCGGCCATCGTCGTAGAACTTCATGATTAGGGCGCGGGTTTCGTCAATGCCGTGGGTGTTACGGGTACCCGCGTCCAGGATCCAGGCCTCTTCGTCATTGCCATCTTCAGGGCATCCCGTAAGCACTACGCCGAAAGCCGCGATGGTTACTGCCAATAAGATATCGGTAATCTTACGCATTTCATTTCTCCTCCTTCTGTTGTTGTTTCTGACACTTCCTGAAACCGGCGATAAGACCATGAGTAAAAGGACACAGATCCCGCGCGGCAACATACCCCTCTGCAGAAAACAAGATACGATTCGCACGCCGTCTATCTCAGGACTTTAGAATCACTTCTAACTATAGACCAACATATAGTTGAAAATCGACAGCTATCTTTATATGGATAGCCGTATACAACAACAGGAATTTACGCTGAACAGGGGGACCGTTGAGGTTGAGGAAAGCTGACCCGGGGGATGTGGTTCCCCGCCTGATTTATCCCTATATCTTTATGTCGGCCCGTTGGACGTACTTGTGCAGGGCCTGGCGGCGAATGGCGTCGAAAACGTTTACGTCGAACCGGACGGCGCCGCCATTATCAGGCAAGAAACTTGGCCGTCTGCGATAATTTGCGCGGCGAACGCCTCCTTTATTACGGTTCGGGATGCAACCGGTTTCGCAGAAGTCCCGACGTATGCAAGATAGTCTTTCAACGTTTTCCACGCCAATTCGAAGGCCCAGTCAAACCGTCGCAGCACCCCTTCTTTTGCGAGGTCGGACAGTTCGTCTAAGTCTTGCGCGACGGCTTCGCGCGACAGCGATACCGTGTAGTCGAAATTCTGGAACCGCTGTTTCCACCGGATGTCATTCATTCTGAAAGCACCCCTACGCTGTGGACACAGTGGACATTGTGGACGCCGTGGACGGGGTCAGAGGGGCTCAGGAAAACTCTCTCAAGCTTTCCTGAGCCCCTGGTTTGGAGAGGGGGGCTTCTATTCTGAGTTCCAGGCGGTTACTTTGAGTGCGGGTGATTTTCCGGCGAGGTCTTCGGCGTAGATCCTGGCGGTTATGTTGCGTTTTTCGCCGGGCAGCAGGGTGACGTAGTTGTCCTGCCAGAACGCGGGTGTAACTTCGGGGCCGCCTTCGCCTTGTGTGACGGCCAGGTTGACGAAGAAGGCGAGTGAGTTGCCCTGGTTTTCGAGGGTGACGTGCGCGACCTGCTCTTTGCCGTCGGGTTCAAACGAGCCGGAGACGGCCAGTTTCGTGGCGGGCAGGGATGCGAGTGCGGTGAAATCGCTGGTGGACGCGGGGTTGAGGAACGACCTGGGGTTGGGGTCGGGCAAATCGGGTACGGTGGAGAGCCAGTAGAAGTTTTCGGAAAGCTGGTTGCCGGCTTTGTCCATGAGTGTGAGTTTCAGGAAGAACGTTTTCGAGATATCGGCGGGCCATGCCAGGTCGAGGGCTTTTGCCGAGGTGTTTGCAGGGACATCGATGGTGGCGGTTTGAGCGAGTTTCTCGGACAGGTCGATGTTGAGTGCGCGCGCGGCGACGGTGAGGCCGTTGAACGCTTCGGTCAGGTTGTTGATGACCCAGACGGAGTTGTCGTCGTACGAATACTGGACGTGTAGGGGCTCGCAGGCTTTTTTTGCGCCGTAATACGCGCCGGTGGCGAACAGATTATAGTCGACGTACTGCCAGGTGGGTGATGCGGGCCAAGCGGCGTCGTATTTCCATGTGGTGATGCCGGAGGCTTTGAACTTGTTGCGGCCGTAGGCTTCGAACATTCCGCGGGCGCTTTCGTAGTTGAGCGCGAGGGCCTTTTTGATGAAGTCCTCGATGTTGTCTGCTTGCCCGTACCGGGTGTTGAGTGCCTTGACGACGGCATTGAAGTAGGTTCCGCCCTGGGTGACGGTGTTGACGGTGTGGAGCGACCAGGCGTCGGTGAACGGCGGCCAGAGGGCTTCGTCGGGCAGGTAGCGGCGCATGGATTCGAGCGGGGCGAAGATGCCGCCGATGCCGCCGGATTGTGCAAACCCCCACGCGCCCGTGAGCGGGTGGGTGTAGTAATGGACGGGCGTCGCATAGACCCAGACTTGGAGGCTGCCGGTGCGCGTGCCGCCGGTCTCGAACCGCTCCTCGATCTTGAACGCGCCGGAGTGGGGCTGGTACGTCCTGTCGGGGATGAGCCGGGCGATGAGGTTCTTGTAGGCGGCATCGAGCGTATCGGTTGGGAAGGTTTCGTCGTGGCCGAGGAAATGGACGAGGCTGGGGTGGTTGCGGATGCGGAGCATCATGTCTTCGATGCAGGCGATGGCGAGCGGTTCGTCGGGGATGCTTCTGCCGAAGATCTGCTGGGTGACCATGACGCCGTACTTGTCGCAGGTGTTGTAGAAGTCTTCGGTTTCGCGGATCGAGAACCCTTCGGAACGCAGCATGTTGAGACCGGCTTCATGCGCGTACCGGACGAGCGCGTCGTAGCGTTTGGGGGTGAGGCGCAAGAACATGTCGCTGGTCATCCACGCGCCACCGCGGATCAGGGCGTCCTGGCCGTTGACTTTGAAGGTTCGCCAGCCTTCGCCGTTGATGTAGCTGGTTATATTGCGGATGCCGAATGTGGTGGCGGCGGTGTCGGAGATCTGGCCCCCGGCGTCGAAGCTGAACGTGGCGTCGTACATCTCTTGCTTACCGAGGTTCACCGGCCACCACACCCGCGGGTTCGAGAACACCAGTTGCGGGAAAGCTTCGGGTGTGAACTCGACGACTTTGGTTTCGCGGGGGGCCAGCTCGACGTCCTGTGCAAACTCGACCGATTCAATCTTGCCGGTCAGTCTGCCTTTGACGGGGGCGTCGGTCTTGTTGAGGACGTGCGCCGCGACGGTGAGGCGGGCCGTGGCCAGCGAGGGGACCTCGAGGTCGGGGCGGACGTAGGGGTGGCGGAGCGCGACGGGCCCCGTGGCGGTCAGGCAGACGTTCTGCCACACGCCCATATTGAGGTCGGGCGGCTGCGGGTTATGGTCGTCCCAGCCGGTGGTGCATTCGATCTGCTTGGTGCGCCGGGGGGGTTCGGCGATGTGGCCGGGCGAGGTGATCTCGATGGCGAGGCAATTCTTCTCGCCGGGGCGTACGAACTCATTGACGTCCAGTTCGAACCGCCTGTGCATGCCGTAGATCTTGTCGTCACCGGCCACGAGCTTGCCGTTGAGCCAGACGTTGGCGCGCAGGTTGATGCCGTCGAGGTGGAGCACGATGTTCTTGCCGGAAAACGAGGCCGGCGCATCGAATTCGGTCCTGTACCACCAGGACGGGTAGAACGGGCTGGCTTCATCCATGACAAGCCAGAGTTTCGGCTTGTAACCGGGGATTTTTGTGATGTTGTCGCCGTAGAACGGGTCGGGATAGACCTTATTCTCAACCAGTGCGGCCAAGACAGTGGCCGGGACGGTCGTCGGATACCACCCGTCGGGGGCGAAACCGGCCGTCGAGATAGCCTCGCCGGCTGCGGTGATTTTCGCCGAAGACTGGATGGCCCAATTATCGTGCAGCGGCAGGGATTGAGCGGCCGCGCCGATAGTTACGCCTGCGGCGAATGCCATTACAACCAGTCGCTGAACGGTCAAGCTGCTTACCATGCCCTGATCCTCCCATGTTTTGGCTCCAAAAGTGCCGGCGCCGGGTGGCAGGTTCTGTGCCTTGAGTTCCCCAACCGGCGCGCCTACAATGCTTTAAATACGGGCTTGGAGTCAAGCTGCGCTATGAAGCGCGCTATAAAGCGGCGCGATGAGAAGGCGGTTTGAATTGAGGCGGAGGAGCGGCGTCTAGTAGGTGAGGGATGTTATGTTCAGGCAATCTGATTGTATTGTAAATAAGCGTTATGGTCGGCGGTTAGAGCGCGGGAAGGGATAGTACCCGGGCGTGGAACACCGATTGAACGCCGAGGCAAGGACTGACGAAGTCCTGATGACGCGCCTGTGCGAGGGCCAGGACCATGCGCTGGCCGAACTGGTGCGCCGGTACCAGCACGACGTCTTCCGGTTTTGCCTGCATTATTTGAAGGAATTCGACACCGCCCGGGAGATGGCGCAGGAGACATTTGTCCGGGTGTATACGGCGCGTCAGCGGTTTGATGCGTCGCGTTCGTTCCGGCCGTGGCTGTTGTGCATTGCCAGAAACCTGTGCCTGAACGAGCTGAAGCGGAAGAAGGCGGTGTCGATGGAAACGCTCGAGGAGTACGCCACCAGCGCGCGAGGCGAGGCCGGCGAAATCCTGCGGTTTCCAGGCGACGGCCCCGACGAACTGCTGATGGCTGAGGAGCGGCGGGAGACCCTGAGCCGCGTGCTTGAAACGCTGGGTGTTGAGGCCCGCGAGTTGATAACGCTGAGGTTCTTCCAAAAGATGTCGGCAAAAGAGATAGCGGACATCACGGGGAGCACCGAAGGCGCAGTGCGGACCCGGATTTGCCGGATTTTGGCGGCGTTGCGCGACAAGCATTCGGCCTGTAGAGACGAGCTGTGAACAAAGAAGAGTGTAGAAAATACCGCGACCGGCTGCCGACCCTGGCGGAGAACCCGCTTGGGCCGGAGGCGGAGCCGTCGCTGCTTGCCCACATCCGCACGTGCCCGGATTGCGCGGCGGAGTACCGGTGGCTGGCGAGCCTGTGCAGGGAATTGGAGGTGGTGGGCGATGCGGCGGTAAAGACCGCGCCCGTTATCGATTTGACGGACAACGTCATGAAGGCGGTGGCCCGGCTGAAGCGGCCGCGGCTGGTGGAACTGGCGCCGGCGCGTCCTCGGCGGCGGTTTGGCCAGGTGTGGTGGCTGGCGGCGACTGCTGCGGCCGCTGCGGCCCTGGTTGCCGCGGTTTGGATCGCCGGCTACAGAGTGACGCGGCCCCAGGCCCCGTCGTTGGCCGTGCAGACGCCGGACGGCCCGGTTGCGCCAAAGGAGGAGGAGATCGACCGTTTTGAGTTGGCGCGGGCGGCTGAGTCTCCGGCGGAACCCGGAGCGGCCAGCCCGTTCCAGAAGCTTATCGACGAGATGCGGCCGAACGCCGGTGCGCCCGCGGATGTCGTTCCGGGTACGCAGGCCAGCTTGAGCGTCCATGAGGTGCTTGCCGCGCGAAAGGATGCCATAACCAACCCGGCTGCCCGGCTGCAACTGGCGCGGTGGGCCGAGCTTGCGGCCGAAAAAGCCCGGGAACTGGCGGCAAACCCCGATGTAGCACTGGCCGCGAAGATCGGCGCCGCGGGAAGCTTGCCGCCGGAAGAGGCGGAGAGAATATTGCTGGCCGCCGTCGAGGCCGACCCGGATGATGCGTACCTGCGGTATGCGCTGGGAAGTGCGTACGGCGAGGAGGCCGGCGCGGCCCCAAAGGCTGCGGCCGAGTTTGCCGCCCAAGCGCAACTCGATCCGAACAATGCGCTGGCCTATTACCAACTGGCCGCCAGCCTGTTCGCCCAGGGCGACCCCGAAGGCGCCGCCAGCGCCCTCGAGACAGCCCAGACGCTGGCCGAAGTACATCCCTATACGCAGGAAGCCGCCGGATACCAGGAACAGGCGCTGGCGGCAAGCGGGGTGGCCGAAGAGGTGGCGCGGCTGCTGGTGGCATTGACGGCGGGAGCGGCCCAGTACGGCCAGCTTGTGGGGCTGGGCAGTCAACTGATTGATTACGGTAAGTATTATGAACAGAACGGCCAGACGGAACTGGCCGAGCAGATTTACAGCAGTGTGCGCATATTCGGCGAACAGTTGGCGGATAACGCGGTGTTTGCGAACGAACTGCTGGCGGGGCTGGATATTGAGCGGGAAGCCATCTCGGTTCTTTCGGGGCTGGTCGAGTTCATGCAGGAAACGCAGAACGTGGAACTGTTGGCCCGCCAGGGCGAAAATCTCTTTGAAGCGTTGAATTCGGTCGGCAGTTTCTTCACGTCTCTGAACGATTTCTTCCAGAATGAACTTGGCGGAGACGTGATCGGCGCGTTCGTTGATTTTGTGCTGGGCAACGGCGACTTAGACGTGCTTGATTTCCTGGGCGACGCGGCGGGGTTCTGATAAGCCAGCGATTGCACGCAGTAAAAACCACCTGAACCGCTCGTAACGGTCTTTTCCAACCTGTGTAGTATCGATAGCGGCATGTAGTCTGGGTAGTGCCGCTGCCGGTCACCATCACGGCGCCCTCGGAGGCGACGGTGATTAGCCGGGAAGCCGCTTTTGACATCACCTGGGAAGACAACTACGAGACCTCGCCGGGCATTGGGTTGTTTATCGGCGGGCCGTGCGTCCAAGGAGTCTTGCGCAACATCGGCGACAACGGCCTCTACACGATCAACGCCGAGGACCTCGAACTGCCCGATGTCACCGATTCGTGCGATGCCACGATTTCGCTCACCCGGACCGCCACCGGCACGATGGACCCTGCGCTGGAGGGAACGATTTACGCCCGGTCAGCCGATGAGACCTGGATTACGAGCAACCCGTAAGGAGCGGATAACCAACAGGTGAAAAAGGCGAACAGCTTGGTTTGATCCCGCGAAAACCAGGGACACACGATTTTCAAACTGCCGAAAATCGAGTCAGTCCCTGGTTTTCGCTCTAAGCCTTCCGAGGCCGGGAAACGATCATTCCAAGCGCCAGCAACAGGGCCGCGACGGTTCCGGCAAGCAATAGCCACGCACCGGGGTTGCGAGTGTAGCCCAGTTCGACGGACGCTGTGCCGCCGAGGTTGAAACGGATCGTCTGGCCGAGCTGGACGACGCCGCCGTGGTTGACCTGGAGTTCGATATACCGCTGGCCGTCCAATTCCACGGTTCTGCGCGAGCCGGGCTCAATGAACCCGGTGACGTTGAGAGCGGGGTACCAGCCCGTGTGCTTGATGGACTCGCTGTAGTAGTAAATGTCAACGTCTTCGCGGCAGGTTTCCGGGAGCGGGATCAGGATCGTCGAGGGCGCGTTGAACACCTGCGGCGGCGTGATGCGGTAGGCTTCGGACTTCGGCGCGGCGAGCAACCCGGGAAGCGGCGGGATTTCGGGGGCTTCGACAAGCGCGGGCGCGTTGGGTTCGCTGCCCGCGGCGAGGACGGCGAAGTCATAGGTGACAGGTCCGACGGGGGTTCCGTCGAGCGTGGACGCGCCGGCCGTCATGGCGACCACTTGCCCCGCGGGCAGGGGTTCGGCGGGTTGATAGACCACCCAGCCGTCGCGGCCGTCTTCGGGGTCGATGGGTCGCCACGACCCGCCCGAACCGGTCCATTCGTCGGCTTCGACATAGGTCCAGGCGCTGGCCGGGTCTATGGGGCCGGCCGCGGTAAGGCGGATGGCCAGGACCGACTCGGCGCGGACGGATTTGGTCGGGGAATCTTGGATGCTCAGCGGCATGGTGGTTTCCGCTATGTTGGTGGTGAGCCGCTTGGCGGGGGATTGACAGGTGCCGGATGGCTCGGACTTCTCGCATTCGAGCATGACGTTAAGGTTGGCCTGTTCGTTGGCGAGGACGTTGACGGAGTGGGTCTGCTGGCCGCAGTTGGCCGTGATGATGCTGACCTCATAGGCGCCGGGCCGGAGGTTGGCGAACACATAAATGCCGTCGGTGCTCCCGGTAATACTCACGCCGGTGTCCAGCCGTACGGTCGCATCGTAGATGGGTTCCGTATTCGCGTTGTTGGCGACGCGGCACCGGATGGTTCCGCCGACGCTGTAGTAGTTGTAGGCGTTTTCAGCGATGGTCGCACCGCCCGGCGTGATCACGAGTACATCGACGGTTCCTGCGCCGTGCGCAGGGGCCGTCACGACGAGTTCGGCGGGCGTTCTGGCCTTGATGAGGGCCTGCGATTCGTCAAAGACGACCTGGGAGGCCTGGCCGAGATTTACGCCGGAAATGGTCACGGCGTCGCCGCCTGAGACGTGTCCCTGGCTGGGCGTGATTCCGGTAATCTGCGGTGGCGGGAGGTACGTAAAAGCGGCGGTCCCGCGTGTCGAGCCGGTTGTCGTGGTGATGTCGATGTCGACAACGCCCGCGGCGTGCGCCGGCGTGACCACCGAGAGGCGGCTCTCGGTCAAAGAGAGAATCTGGGCGGGCGAGTCGTCGAACAGGACGCTTTGGGTCAACTCGAGGTTCTGCCCGCGAATGAGCACGGAGTCGCCGCCGTTGATGCTCCCGTACGCGGGGTCGACTTCGCCATATTCGGGCGGGCCGGGTGGCTCGACAAACATGAAGGCGCCGACGAGCGGGTTGGTTTCGCCCACATCCGTGACCACGACGACGGTTGCCACGCCGCGATCGTGGGGTGGCGTCCGCACGCTGAGCTCATTGTCGTCTCTCCCGAGGATGACGCCCAGGCGGTCGTCGAACCAGACCTGGGTGGCTCCCTCGAGCCGGCCGCCGGTGATCGTGACGGTGGTCCCGCCGAGCGTGGAGCCCAGATTGGGCGAGATCGACGTGAGGAACGGGAACGGCTTGAAATGGGCCTGCATGTGGATATTGCCGCTCATGGTGACCAGTTGGGATTCGTTGGTGCCGGCATAGTCGCCTTCCCAGTGGTCGAACTCGTACCCCTGGTCGGGGATGGCGGTGACGGTGATTTTCTTTCCTTCCGCGTAGAAGTAGCTGCCGGGAGCGGGCGAGGTGGTTCCGCCTTCCATGGCTTCTATGGAAAGTTCGTAACGGAACGGGGCGTAGAGGAATACGGGTGTGATGGATTTGTCGCTGTCCATGATAATGGTGGCGGGGTTTTCGGACGAGGTCAGGGCGCCGTGCCAATAGTCGAAGACGTGTTCGCTATCGGGCACCGCGGTGGCGGTTACGACCTCGCCTTCGTGGTAGCGGTAATACCCGGGCTCGCACGATGGGCAATCAGACGGCGGCTCAACCTCGACCGTGCCGCCTCCGGCCACACCCACCGCGAGCGTGTAGTCGAACTCATCAGGCTCGAACACGGCCGTGATAGATTTGTTGCTCGTCATTTGAATGGTTGTGCTTGCCGGGGCCGTTGGCGGCAGGTTGCCTTCCCATCGGACAAACATGTAACCGAGATCCGGGGTTGCCGAAACGGGGACAACCTCGTCGCGCGGGTACTGGTGCGCCCCCGGCGCAGGATCCGTGGTGCCGTTGCCCTTTACGTAAATGCGGAGCGTCTGGGGAGGTCCCTGTTCGACAAACACGGCGCGGATCTGTTTGTCGGCATTCATGGTGATCCACTCATGATCCAGTGCGCTGGACAAGTCGCCTTCCCAGTGGTCGAACGCCCACCCTCTGGCGGGTGTGGCGGTTACCTCGACGCGCGATTCGCTCGAGTATTCATGGTCGCCCACGGCCGGAACGACGGTGCCATTGCCGACCACCTCGACGGTCAGGGTGTATTTGATGGACGACTGTGCAAACACGGCGGTGATGCGCTTGTCCGAGTCCATGATGATCTCGACGCGCGCTTCAGTCGATTCGAAATCGCCGGTCCACCGACTGAATTCGTAGCCGTCGGCGGGTGTGGCGGTCAGGATGATTCTGGTTCCACCGACATAGCGGCGGGATCCTTCGGGGGGGTCAACCGTTCCGGATCCGGGCACGGCCACGGCCATCGTGAGTGTGTAGCTTTCGGCGAAGGGGTCGCAGACCTGTTCGTCGTCGGTTTTGACGATGACGTTTCGCCGGCGCAGCGCGGGGATGTCGTTGCAGATGTTCTCCAGGCTCAGCGTGTTCCCGCGGACGTCGACCATGTCGTGCACCTGCGGGTATGGCTGACCGTAGTAGGGGTCGCCGAGGCCGGCGTTGGCGACGAGCGGGCTGATATCGCTGATCTTGTTATTGGCGAGGGTGACGATGGACAGTTCGGGGTACCCGGCCAGGACGGAGATGACGCTGATCTGGTTGTTGTGCAGGTAGAGGTAGACAATGTCCGTGAGGCGCTCCAGGCAAGAGATGTCAGACAGGTCATTGCCGGAAGCGTCGAGGAAGTACAGACTTGTCAGGCTCTGGATGGGCGAGATATCCGTTATGCCGTTGTTGGCAATTCCCAGTTCCAACAAATCGAAGAGTGGCATCAGCGGGGTGAGGTCTGTGATCTTGTTTCCGCTGATGCGGAGGCTTAGCAGGCCCGTGATCCCGCTGAGCGGCTCTATGTTTGTCAGGTGACTATCCGGATCGTCCTCGGGGGCGTCTTCGTTTTGATTGTCGAGCGTCAACAACTTCAGGTTAAGCAGCCACTGGAGTCTGGTGATGTCGGTGATCTTGTTTTCGTTCAGGTACAGCTTGACAAGCCCGCCAAGGGCCTGGATGGGCGTGATGTCGGAGATCAGGTTGGCCTGAAGCCCCAGTTCGGTCAGGCCGTATAACTCAGCCAGGGGCGTAATGTCTTCGATATTATTTCCACCGAGAAACAGCGTGTTGAGGTGGCTCAGGTTGGCGATGGGGGTGACGTCGGAGATCTCGTTGCCTTCCAGGTTGAGCAATTCCAGGTTGACGCAATACTCGAGGCCCGTGAGATCGCTGATTTCGGTGTCGTTTGCGATGAAGAATTGGAGTCGCGCGAGGTCCGTGTCGTAGATGTAGGGATGGACCCCTTCGTCCCTGAGGTCGAGCGCCCACCGCAGTTGGAGCTTGAGTGCGGGGTCGGGAATGTTAACACGGATCTGCTGGCAGACGGCGGTGTCGTCTTTATAAATGAGCACGCCCTTCAATTCCAATGCCGGTACGACGTAGCAGAGTCCGTACTGGTCAATGTAATTGCCGGAGATGTTAACGATGTCGCCGTTGCCCCACGAAGTGTTGTGCTCGAGGCACGAGATGTCGTTGATGTTGTTGTTGTGGAGAAACACGAAACGGAGGTTGGTGAGCCCTCCGAGCGCGGTGATGTCGGCTATCTGGTTGTCCCAGAGGTAGATGTCCCGCAACTCGGCGAGGGTTCTCAGTTCGGTGATGTCGGTGATGTTGTTGTTGTAAAGCTGGAGCGTTCTGAGTTTTTTGCACCATCCCAGGCCGGTCAGATTGGTGATACCGCGGGAGGACGCGTTTAACGAGGTGAAGGTGTCGACGTTCAGTTCCGTGGTGTCAATGGGCAGGGTGTCGTTGTTCCGGCCAATGGCTATGCGGATTGCTTCCTCGAGGTTTTTGTCCACAAATGTCACGGGCGCCGCATACGCCAGTCCCCCCGCGATGACTACCACAAGACCTAGAAACGCACCCGTATACGTGCACAGTCCTTTCGGCATTGTCGCCTCCCAGATGTCTGACAAGAGACCTCCAGCCGAGCAGTTACAAACTCCCGCCCGCGCGGCTGGCACACACGTCGGCCTCCCAGCGAGTTTACTGTTTCCGATGGGGATTTGTAAAGAGATTTTAGAGGTCCTCGAGGAGAGGGCGCAACCCCTCTCCGTACACGTAACCATACGTCGCTCAGGACTTAAATGGTCGCTGGGGGTTGTTACTGGACAGGCTCGAGGCGTTGCGCATTGCGGAAATTACGAAAAACTCGTACGGCGGCGGGCCGCGTGAAACAAAACAGGCCGGGTATGGTAGAAGTACGTGGAGCCATGGAGGTTTGAAATGAATCTAAGTAGTTCATGGAAGTGGGGATGGGGAGTTGTAGCGGGCATGTTAGTTTTTTCCGCGGCGGGCTGTTCGGGCGGGGGCTACCCGATTTCGGTCGATATCTCAGTGCCGATTGCCAAAGGGTATTCGGTGGAGAATTATGGGCAGGCCGATCCTGGCGACGTTATCACACCGGATATGGACATACCGGCTGTTCCCATTTGCACGTTGCCGGATACGGACGACGTGGATGAGATGGTGCGGGATGCGGTGGGCGGTTTTGTAGCGGGCATGGTCGATGTGGAGCGGCTCGAGTTGGTGGATATTACAATCCGGGCCACGGAGAGCGACTTCAACACGCTGACCGAGCTTTCCATGTACTACGAGCCCAAGCCGATACTGGGAGTCGCGCAGCCGGCAATTGATCTGGGAGAAACTACTTCGGAGAGCGGCCTGGAGTCAATCATCACGCTTCAGCCGCCCCAACCCGTCGACTTCCTAGAGTTGATTGAAAACGACGAAGCCAATCCCGCCCCGGATTGCCCCAAGCTTGACGTGTGGATGAGGGGCATAGTGCCCGCGGTGTCGCCCCGGTGGGACGTCACCGTGAATTTGCGCGTCGTCGGTCACATCAGCATCTGACGCAACGGCGGACGCAGGCTTCGCTTGGTCAGAGTTCATGGGGTCCATTTGCAGCCGGCGGTTTGTCCTGATACCATGCACGCATTGGGTAGATGGGAATCGACGGCCCTATGAAAATCGGCATTATCGGGTTTGCCCGTTCGGGGAAGACGACGGTTTTCAACGCGTTAAGCGGGGCGCACGCGGCGGTGGGGGCGTTTGGCAGCCGGGACGCCAACGTGGCCGTAATCAAGGTGCCGGATACGCGGGTGGGCCATCTTGCGGAGATTTACAAGCCGCGGAAAAAGACCTACGCAGAAGTCCAGTTCATCGATGTTGCGCCCAACGAGTCTGGCGGCGAACAAAAAGTGATAGACGGCAGTGCTCTGGCCCTTTTGAAGAACACGGACGCGCTGGTGCACGTTGTCCGGGCATTCGAGAATGAAGAGGTGATGCATCCGGCGGGTTCGGTGGACCCTGTGAGGGATTGCAAGGCGCTGGACCAGGAGTTGCAACTGGTCGATTTCATCGTCATCGACAAACGCGTGGAGCGCATCGAGAAGGAACACCGGAAAGGCCTGGAGGTCGATGTCCTGAAGCGATGCCGGGATCATATCGAGGCGGGGGGCAGCCTGCGGACGCTCGACGTGTCTCCGCAGGAAGAGGTCGAGATGGCGGGGTTTGGTTTTCTGTCGCGGAAACCGTTGATGTTGCTGGGCAATTACGGCGAGGAGACGATAGGCAAACCAGACCCGGCGGGGCTTTCATCGTACGTCCGTCAGGAGAACCTGACGATTGTGGAGTTGTGCGGGAAACTGGAGTTGGAAGTGGCGGAGTTGCCCGAGGAAGAGCGGCAAGTGTTTCGGGACGATCTGGGGCTGGGTGAGGAGTCGCGGACGCATTTTCTCCATGCGGCGTACGACATGCTGGGCCTGATGAGTTTTCTGACGGTGGGCGACCCGGAAGTCCACGCATGGACGATTCGCAAGAACACGCGGGCGGTTGACGCGGCGGGCGTGGTTCACACGGACATGCAGCGGGGCTTTATCCGTGCGGAGATCGTCAATTACAGCGATTTCATAGCCGCCGGGTCCATGGCTAAAGCCAAAGAGCAAGGCCATGTACGGCTGGAGGGGAAGGATTACATCGTGCGGGACGGCGATATCGTGTTGTTCCGATTCAACGTGTAAGCCGGCATGGACACCAACCACGACATATCCCAAGGCGCATTCAGGAAACTCGAACACCTGCTGGAAGTCTGCGACACGCCGGGCCGCACGCTCATCCTGACGCAGGACAGCCCGGATCCCGATGCGCTCGCCAGCGCTGCCGCGTTGAAAAAATTGCTCCACGCGAAACTGCACAAACAGGCCGACATCGGTTACGGCGGCACGTTCAGCCGTGCGGAGAACCGTGCGATGGTTCGGCTGCTCCGGATCAAGGCGGCCCGCATCGAGCCGGCCCGGGCAGACGATTACGAACTGGTGTGCCTGGTGGACACGCAACCGTATTCGGGCATCAACGCGCTTCCGCCGTCGCGCCAGGCGGACGTGGTGATCGACCACCACCGGTTGCCTGTCCGGCGGGCATGGTCGGCGCGCCATGCGGATGTACGCCCCAGCTACGGGGCCAGCACGAGCATTTTGTATGAATATGTCGAGGCGGCGGGGTTGCCGCTGGGCAGCGATCTGGCGACAGCCATGTTTTACGGGATCCAGTCCGACACACAGGACCTGGGGCGCGAGTCGAGCGCGGCGGACGTGTACGCCTACCGCGAGCTGTTCCTGATCGCCAACAAAAAGAAGCTGGCGAGAATACACCGGGCGCCGGTTCCCGCCGAATATTTCAGGACGCTCAGCGAGAGCCTGGCCAACGTGGTGGTGGCAGGCAGGTCGGTCGTAAGCTGCATCCGAACGTGCCACAGTACCGAAATGATCGCGGAAGTGGCAGACCTGCTCCTTCGGCTCGAGGGAATGACCGCGGCAGTCTGCTACGGTGTTTGCGGCGACAAAATCTATCTGTCGGTGAGGACATCTTCACCCGCTGGGAGCGCGGCGCTGAAAATGTCGCGGGTGATCCGCAGAATCGGCACGGGCGGCGGGCACCGGATGATGGCGGGCGGGCAAGTGCCTTTGGGGGATGACCCCGAAGGCCGATTGGCCTTGGTGCAGGAGCGGATTCTGCGGGTGTTCGCGCCGGGCAAGCCGGTGGTGCGCCTCAGCCCCCGAGGCGAGACAGGCCCCTGCCCGCGGGAAAGCTAGCCTGAGTTTACGTTTTATGCCGTTTGGGCTGCACCCCTGATAGTGTAAGTTATTGGCCGGCATAGCTTTTGCCGGCGGCGCCTCGGTGTACACTACGCCCATTCCAAATATTACATGCAAACCATCCGAATCGACAAAACAAGCCCCCTCATCGATCCCATCCGTAGGGCCGGATACCGCGTGGAAGAATCCGTGTACGGCGACAACACCCTCGTCGTATACTTCCCCGTCATGACCGAACATTTCGACCGGTCCAAAAGCGACGTCGCCGTCTGGGAACAAGTCGAAAACATCGCTCAAATGCAATTCTACTGGGCCGACAACCAAGTCAGCGCTACCGTAACCTTCAAACCCGAAGAAGCAAAAGACATCCCCAGAATCCTCGAACTTTACGAAACCAGACTCAAATCCATCCGTTTCCTGCCCCTCCGCGACCACAACTACCCACAAGCACCCTACCAGGAAATCTCACAAGAAACCTACGAAAACGCGCACGCACGAATCAAACACCTCGACTTCCACTCACTCAACACCAAAAGAAGAACAAGACATCTTCTGCGACACCGACAAATGCGACATCGGCCCCGAACCCCCTGCCACATTCCCCGAAGAACAAGAACTGCCGTTTGGCGAGGAGGAGTAATGCCTCTTTAAGGCCAAATAAGCCCCTTCGCCTTCGCGTACTCACATACTTCACCGACAAATGAATCTACAGTTCCTTCTCTTAAGACTAGGTCGGCAACCATCTTCAGGCCACTTACCTGCGCCTCAACCGGATGCTCAAGATGTTTACGCACAGTGTTTGCTTCCAGCCCATCACGCATACGTGTTCGTTCTATTCGAACATCTTCGCTAACATCAAAATAGACAAGTATTCTTTGCTCGGAAATCTGAGTAAGGGTTTCCCAAGCCTGCAAATGCCTGATTCCATCGATCACAAGTAGGTCACGGTAATCAACACATGCGTCTCCAAGCACCTCCAAAACAAAATTCCTCATTCCCAAGTTTTGGATAAACCCGTGACCAGCTTCTTGGAGAGCTTCTATGGAAGGTAGACCTCCAGCCTCAACGACTTTTCTCTTAACATATTCTCCAAAGGACACTGTACGTGCGTTGAGACGATCAGAGAGGGCGACCATCAGGGAAGTTTTTCCAGACCCCATGCCCCCAGCAATTCCTATTATGCGGGCTAGCTTTATCATATTGTTCCACGCCCCGGAAGGTTTCTAGGTAACTTGGTGTCAAGAGAGCCCAAAGAGGTCCTATGCGATGATTAGGCAATAAACTTGGGTCCGCAGGAATGACATGCAGGAAACCAGTCCCATTTGCGGCTAATCGCTGTTTCGTATATCCGACAAGTCAAGGAACAAGAAGATGTAATGTTGAATAGTGGCGACTCCCACTCGTCCTCTTTTGGGCTTTGCGCGCAGGTTCCCAAAACTACCCACGCCTCTCGACTGGTTTTTAAAAGCTGAAACGGTTTGATGACCGTGACGCAGTCGAAATAAACAAATGTTGCGTAATTGGCAGCCCGCTTAGCTTGTCTAAAGTCATCTTCAAGCGCTAGCCCTTCTTGCCGCTTATTCAGAATCTTTATCAATTCATGACAATTAAGGCGCGAGAACGATTCAACGAGACTCACAATGCCAATCCCCTTTACGGGTCCGGCTGCTTTCTTCAAGAAGACCACATCTCCGGCTGATATCCTTGCGAAAGGGGCTATTTTGTTTCTTGTCAAGCGTGATTCAATTGTCTTAGTGCCAGTCATGATCCTATCAAGATAAGGTTCTCTGAAGATGGCAATGTGTCCTTTCGTTCTCATTTGCGCACAAAGAAGCCTAAGCTCCTCTACAGTGACTGAATTGCCTGCTTTACGGCTCAGATGAACAGAAAATTCAGACGCCAGCTCTTCATTAGTTTCGAAATTACGCACGAAGTAAGGCTCCTTGAAACGCATTCTCCCCAGTTCCTCGTTGACCAAACCAACCGCTAGTGTCATGAGTTTGAAATTCCTTCGCAAAGACGGGCGATTTTTCCGAAGATTTCTTCGGCGGTAGCAGTCCATACGAAAGGCTTTGGGTCTTGATTGTGTGTCTGTAAATAGGTATCGA
>Ga0307379_10000636_pt1 | contig 58128 bp, 49 predicted proteins | sample UN2MG_FD_202237 | JGI IMG/M metagenome (GOLD analysis project Ga0307379, IMG submission 202237) | Soil microbial communities from Risofladan, Vaasa, Finland - UN-2 | ecosystem: Environmental > Terrestrial > Soil > Coastal area > Acid sulfate soil | place: Finland: Risofladan, Vaasa | collected... | reverse complement strand
GGGTAGAAGTGTAGTAAGGATTACGATCTTTGAAGGTAGATCCAGAGAAATAAGAAGGATGTGTGAAGCTGTGGGGCATAAAACTCTAAAGCTTACCCGGATAGGGTATGGTAATCTTAACTTAGGCGGCCTAAAGGTTGGAAAATACCGGCACCTTAGAAATGTGGAGGTAAAGGCCTTACGTACATCAGTTGGGCTTGATTAATGACAACCCCTAAAAAGTTTTTATCTCTCACAGAGCTCGAAGAGACACAGTGCCTCTGAGTCCCGATTTTTCTCCCTCAAAAAATCAGGACAAAAAAAAGATTATTTCAGTGGTCTCTGTGAGCTCAAGCGATCTCCCGCAAGGCGGGGGAGAGCGGGCGAGATAAATTCTTTTGCTTTGCCGCAAAGCAAGGCTTGGACCATCAGCAAGGTTAAAGGTTCAAGGGATTAATTAATTTATTTGCAAATAATTTTTTACTATAGTATCAATTTATATGTAGGTATATATTCGGGCGGTTAACTCAGCGGGAGAGTGCCATCCTCACACGGTGGAAGTCGCGGGTTCAAACCCCGCACCGCCCACCACTAAAAATAAAGGGGCTACCGTTTCTATCGGTAGCCCCTTTTTCTATTACTTTAATCTCAGATTGCATTAATTGTTGAAAAGTTAATTTCCCATCACTTTATACTTCGTACTACTCCAGAGCCATTCTCTATAGTGTGGAAATTCTTGAGCCACCGCTCATATAATTCTTGTCATAGAAATAGAATAAGATTACTAATATGATAGATTTCATTTTGAAAATTATTATTCAAAGATCACATAATAAATGGTACTGTTAAAATATCTGTTTACTTCAATAAGTGCTTAAAAATTCAAACCATTAATGAATTCTTAGGGACTATCAGGCTAAAGGATTTGACAAGTTCATTAGCGCGTGCGAAGTGCTTGTGGACAAAAAACCAACTGATTTTCCTTGTAAATTTATGTTGGTCTGCGATCTTTATAACAGCAGAAGTTTTCTAATCCACAAACCATCCTCAGAATGGAAGAGCTTGTTCTTTTTGGGGGTATCACTTTGATATCTAGTCGACTTTATCCTATGGTTCCTCCAAACAAAAGGAATTCTATATCAATCACCTCCTTAACTGAAAACCATGGGTGAATAGTGGCACCCTCAAAACTCATTTTTGTTCGATTATTATTGCGCTCATACAATTAAATTGTTAACCTTCTTAAATACAAGTGGGAAAGAGGATTTTGGCATGAAAAAGATAAATTCATGGGTTATCGTAATTTTTTTTATAGCTTCTTTAGTTTCTTTTCAAGGTTGCGCAACAGAGAAGGTTGCTATTAAAATTGAAAAGAGTTTACCTCCAAGCAAACTTGCGTACTACAATGATAATTTCGATAAGCTAAAGGAAGATCTATGGGAAAAAGCAGGGTATCTGTCTTCTGAAGAGCAGGTGGCCAATTTTAAGCCAGCAGATATGCGCATTGAGAACGGGAAATTAAGGATTGAAACCCAAATGGGCCATTTTAGCAAAGGCGGGCTGGCGTCTAAATATGCCCTTAGAGGGGACTTTGACATTCAGGTAGATTGTCATATTGATTTTTTGGAAGGGCTACAAGATATGGATCATATGCTGAATTTTCTTGTCGTTCACAAAAGCAAGGAAGTGCAAGCCACAGATTACGTAACCATTGGTCTATCTAAGAGAGGGACACTTTATAAAAGCTACATCTTTTCTAGTTATGCCGAAAAAGGTAAATACCATCGTGGCAAAGTCCAGGAGATTGGAAATTTCCGGGGCACCCTGAGAATCCTTCGATCAGGGAATCATATAAGTACGCTTTATAAGAAAGAAGGGGGCAAGGAATGGAAAAAAATGAATACCTTTCGATCCACGTCAAAGGATATTATGCTCGGCCTAAAACTCCAAAATTTTTTTGTTGCGAGAACTTATATTAAAGCAAGATCACCCATTACAGCAATATTTGATAATTTCAGGATAAACGCCGCGGAGGGAATCATAGAAGAAGAGATATAAGATATATATGAGAAGGGTTTATCGTTTCAAAACTCAAAAAGGAAAATTACTTCACAAAACAACATAAAACGAGAATAAAGGAAGGTAACAATGAGCTATTTAAAGACTTTTATAGCCTATTTCAGACTTTTGATTATCTTCTCCTTTATTGCAGGTTTCAACTTATCTTCTGTATCAGCTTCTACTGATTGCGATAAGGCACCGCATTTCTTCTGGGAGGGCCAGTTCGCCTCCCAAAAAGATCGTGCCCTTCAATTCTATCTTAAGGCTATTGAGTTATGTCCGGGTTTCATCAGACCTTATGAACTTGCTGGTAACCTTTATCGAAAAGATGGGGAGAGTGAAAAGGCCATAGAGTATTTCACAAAGGCCACACAACTCGGCACCACAAACTATAAGTTGTATTATTTGCTGGCCAGTTTATTGTTTGAAAAAGGTGATCTGGATGAAGCGAGCAGATATCTCAAGAAATCACTCAGCATAAGAGAAGATTATCCAAAGGCATTAGAGCTAAAAGCGAAGATTGAAAAAGCATTGGACAGGGATGGACCCAAGATCATCCTCTATGAGCCTTCAACTCCTCGTGGGATAAAGATTGTTCACAAATATGAAAATATAACCGTACGCGGTATTGCCACAGACAGAAGTGGAATCGCATGGGTTAAAGTGAACCAGTTAGAAGCATCTGTTGATGAACACGGAAACTTCCTAAAAGACATCCCAATACAGGTAGGAACCAATACAGTCATTGTTAAGGCAGCGGATGATCTCGGGAACCTATCAAGTGTTTCGCTGACAATCGAAAGAGAGAAACCGAAAATACAGTTAATCACAAAAAAAGATACTTCCCTCCAAGCTACTGAATTTTACAGGAGATCCTTTGCAGTGGTGATTGGAATAAATAAATATGAAGAGTGGCCTGCCTTGGAGTTTGCAACAGAAGATGCAAAAGCAATCAGACAAAAATTTAAAGAATCCGGCTTTGATGAGATCACCACTATCTTAGATAAAGAGGCTACCCAACGGAGAATCTTAACTGTTTTAGGATATGAGCTTCCGCAAAAGGTAGATCTGAATGACAGGGTGGTTATTTATTTCGCTGGTCATGGCCAAACTGAGGACTTGCCTGCGGGAGGTAAAAAAGGATACATCATCCCTGTTGACGCAGATACCTCCAATTATTTCGCCACTGCTATATCCATGGAACAAATAAGGGATCTCTCTAACCTCATACCCGCAAAACATATACTTTATGTTATGGATTCATGCTATTCAGGTCTTGGGCTCAGTAGATCATCGGGTATTTCCCGAAAGATAGGTGATTATTTAGGCAAGGTATCCTCTATGCGGGTAGTTCAGATAATTACCGCTGGTGGAAAGGGGGAACAGGCGCAAGAAAAGGAAGGGCATGGACTATTTACCAGATACTTTTTGCGAGCCCTTGGTGGAGAAGCAGATATAAATAATGATGGCGTAGTTACAGGGACTGAACTCGGGGCCTATCTGAGGCCAACTGTGTCGAATGCTTCTCAGCAGGCCCAAACTCCATTATACGGTAGGTTGGAAGGAGAAGGCGAATTTCTCTTTTTTGTTGGAAAGAAATAGTTTTTACTGATGCGCCTCAGCAATTGTTCTTCGATGATTCTTCAATCATAATTTGAAGAGAAGGAAATTAAACCGTTTCACTTGGCAGTGTTGAAAATTTCAAATGAATAAAGGATAAGAAATGATGAAATGGTGGATTTTTATGGTAAGTGCTGGGCTTTTTTTGGGGAGCTTTCAGGCCTGGGCCCAGATGGAGGGGTTTGATGTTCAGAGCTCGGTAATACTGGAAGCAGAGGGCCATGCCTGTATGGGAGAGGATAAATCCAGGAAGGAGACCAGGGAACTGGCCATGGCTGAGACAAAAAGAAAAGCCGCTGAGATGGCCCTCACGCATATAAAAAGTGAGACAGAAGTAAAAAATGCCATTGTGAGCTCAGACATTATAAATGCCTATGCCCAGGCAAAGGTGAGCGTTATTGAAGAAATGGAGGAAGGGTGGTTCAAAACTGAGTATGCTGGTGAATGCTATAAGGTAAGGATAAAGGTTGAGGTTACCCCTGATCCAGATTCTCTAAGGAAAGTTGTCAAGGAAAAAACCCTTCTTGATGACCCTAATGCACCTCTCACAGTGAAACTTTGGACTGATAAGAAACAATACCAAATTGGTGAGAAAATAAAGATTTATCTTAAAGGCAACAAGCCCTTTTTTGCCAGAATTATTTACCAGGATGCTGCAGACCATCTCATCCAACTCATTCCTAATCCTTACAGGAGTGAAAATTATTTCAATGGTGGTGTCATTTATGAAATACCTTCAGGTAGAGACAGATTTGAACTGGAAGTAAGTCCACCCCTGGGATTGGAGAGTATTACCCTTTATGCCTCTACTACTCAGCTCGGAGAGCTGGACCTCATTCCATCTCAAGGTATCTACATGGTGAAAACCGGTTCGATGGAAGTGGGGATCAAGACCAGGGGAGTGAAAATTACAGAAAAAAAAGGAAACCTTCCAGGGGGCCCGGTAGAGTTTGGTGAGGTTAAAATAGAGGTGAATACTGTGGAAGACTGAGAATCAGTGTTTATCGAAGAACCTTACGTGGCTGTTATCAATTGCCCGCAGGCAGCAGAGATATCAGCCCCCTTGCTTTTTCTGATCGTAACAGTATAGTTTTTTCTTATTAGCTCATCCTGAAAGGCGAGAATTCTCTTTTCATCAGGTTCCTCAAAGGGGCTCCCATCATAGCGATTGAACGGAATCAGGTTTATCTTTGCCCTAAGATTTTTAAGGAGTCTCGCCAAGTTAGCAGCATCACTAAGCCTATCATTAATATCCTTTATAAGGAGGTATTCAAAGGTAATTCTCCTGCCCTTATGTAAGGGGAAGTGCTTAAGTGTTTCTATTAATCTCGTTAAAGGGTATTTTTTATTAATTGGCATAAGGATGTTCCTTGTTTTATCATCGCCAGCATTCAGGGAAACAGCCAAATTGATTGGAAGATCTTTACCAAGCCTTTCCATTTCCGGTACAAGGCCACATGTAGAAAGAGTCACCCGACGTCGAGAAAAATTAAGGGCACCAGGAGAAATTATATTATTAACTGCCTTTTTTACAGCCTCGAAATTGGCCAATGGCTCACCCATGCCCATAAAAACAATGTTTGTAAGTTTTTCTGGTTGATCGAGCAATTCCCTAATCTGGATGACCTGGTTTATTATCTCAGAACTCTTCAAGTTCCGGATAAATCCCTGTCTGGCAGTAAGGCAAAACTTACATCCCATAGCACACCCAACCTGGGATGATATGCATGCGGTAAAATGATTCCTTTCAGGGATAAGAACAGATTCAATCCTGTTACCATCCTCAAGTTCAAATAAGACCTTTTTTGTGCCATCAAGAGAGATGTCGGTCTTAGTAATTTTTAGCTGGCTTATAATGCAAGAGGAGCTGAGATAGCTCCTTAACTCCTTAGAAATATTGGTCATTCCCTCGAATGATGTAGCCTTGTGGGCAAATATCCATTGCCTGATCTGTTCTGCCTTATAGGCTTCAAGTCCGATTTTTTCTACATGTGCCCTTGTCTCATTCAGATCCAGATCCTTGAGATCTACCTTTATCATCGTCGTCTATCTTTATAAGCTAAGAGCTTAAAATTGGTGGTGTCTGTTAGGAGTTGTAATCTGCCCATTGGAAATAACAAAAAACAAATTAATTCAACTAAATAGCTACAAAGATGATAATTTCTATATTTAACCTAAGTAATTAGAAATACAAATACAACGGACTACTGACATTACCCTGATTTCATAGTCCGTAATTTTGCTAATTCCCAGATATAATCGTAAAGATGAAGGCCTTTACTTGCAGCTATGATTTGCCCATCTTCAACACCTATGCTCTCAGCCATATACTCCTTCAATAATTGAATGGCACCTAAATTAGCTGGAAATCCATTCCACAGATCCCATGAGCGGAAATAGACAACAAAGTGGAGCTTATTGTCCTTGATTCTGGTATCAATCCCTCTGAGACAGGGTGGATCGCTAAGATATAATGTTTCTGGATCTCCTACTGTCATATAGGCCTGGTTTGTACCATGGCCATCTTCCCTATACATCCTTATCACTTCTTTTATTTGCGGCTCAAGATACTCCCCGTATGTGTATTCTTCCCCTTCCTTTTTTGTAGAGGTCATAAGGTATGGAAGGTATTGATCGAGGTAATCATTATCTACCGGATTAGGTATTCCTAAAGCGGGAGGGATGTCGGGCAGTAGCGGTCTTTTACCTGGATATTTTATGTGTACTGTTATATAGTCAAACTCAATCCTTTTCTGCCCTTCATAGCTTCCCCTATCTATTGTGTATGTTCTTCCGGTGTCAAGTATCTGATAAACACACTGAAACCAGGCATCTGGTAAATCTCTTGCCTTAATAAATTCAAGGTGCATTTTTTACCCCCTCACAGCACAGATGATAGTGTTAATCATTTTAGAAACCCTTTCCCAAATAACCTCGAAGGTAGTTGCCGGTATAGAATTTTGTAATTTGGATTTCAAAAAAGGTAGCCTTTTCTGTGGATTATCTGGAATATGGTAAAAGAATACCCTCACCTTACCTTGACTACTCAGTTTCCTCATTTCCTTTATAAAATTTTCCTGCTTATTAATCAACTTTTCATAGATCTCAGGAGTCGTATATTTGCCTGGTAAATAGGGTGTAGAGTATAAAAAAATAATCTGGCCATCTTTATGTATGCCAAATTTTGTTATTGTTGTTAAAGGAAGGGAATATTGCTTTTGGCAACCTTCATCATCATTTACTAGATCAGATAAAATTATTATCCGCTCACCAACTCTTTCTGTAAGTATCTTTTCGAGAAAGCAGAATAATGGGGTGGTCAGAGGTTGTGTGTCAGATCGCTCTTTTACCTTTTTTGCAATAGATATCTGCGTAATCTTTTTCTCAACCCTCTGATTAAAAGAGTCAGGGTTTTCTTGCGATTGAGTTGAAACTATATCGACAATAGCCTCCTTTCCACAACCTGGAGTCCCGAAGAGGGAAATATGGTAGCGAACTTTCTTATCTCCAGCAAAGCTTCTTAGTCGTAAGATAAGTGCCTTCTTAAAATCAGCAAGAACACCTGGCTTAATAGTTTGCGATACATCGATTCCTATATTAAATAGGTTGGGTTTAGGCTGTCTAACCTGCCTCAACTCGATTGCAAAATCCTTGTTAGTAAAGTAGAGAGCGGTAATTGAGATAATAAGGGCAACAAATAAAAAACAACAGATATCAAACCACCTTGTTTTAAAGAGGGATTTTTTTCTAAAGGAACTATATTTTACCATGCTCTTGATAAGTATTAGGGGATTTGGATAGATTTAAGGTTGACGACTTCGTAAAAAGTCCAACTGCTACGTTACGCTTCATCTTTTGTCATTGCGGCGTACTGGTAAGTACGCCGCATTCCTCAAGATTCGCAAGCCTTGCATTTGGAGCTTTTTACTTTGCAGTCCCATTTTTGACTTTTTACGAGTTCATCAAGGTTGGTAGCACTATTTTTTACATGTAGAATCTCTATCCCACCGAATGTGGAAAAATCAGCGAACTTTTGATAAAATTTGATGTGTACCTTTTCCTATCCTATCTTTTCTGTCCATCCATAGGGATCTGGTTTTTCTGCATACTGGATAGTCAAAATCTCATCGTACAGTTTTTGTGATAGCTCGCCCATCTTACCGCTGGCTATAACATAATCTTTGCCCTTATATGTTATTTGTCCGACTGGTGATATAACAGCTGCGGTTCCAGTCCCAAATGCCTCCTTAAGCCTGGAACTGCTAGCGGCCTCAATAACTTCATCAATGGATAATGATTTCTCTTTCATATTCAATCCCCAGTCCCCGACTAATCTGATTACGGAATTTCTGGTGATACCCCCTAAAATACATCCTGTAAGAGGTGAGGTGATAACCTCATTATCTATCATAAAGAACATATTCATGGCTGCCACCTCCTCTACCCATTTCTTTTCGCATCCATCCAGCCAGAGAACCTGGCTGAAACCCTTTTTCTTTGCCTCTTCTGATGCCAGCAAGCTGGCTGCATAGTTGCCTGCTGTTTTGGCCTCGCCAGTACCACCAGGAACAGCCCTGGCGTATCTATCCTCTACATAAATTTTCACAGGATTTAGTCCCTCAGGATAGTAGGAGCCAACAGGTCCTATGATAATGTAAAATAGATATTTACTTGCTGCCTTGACACCTAAGTGTGGTTCGGTTGCAATCATTGTAGGCCTGATGTAGAGGGAGGTTCCGCGAGTTTTAGGGATCCACTCCCTGTCGATGAGGATCAGCTTTTTTAGGGCTTCCATGGCTAGCTCTATATCAAGCTCTGGCATACATATCCTTCTTGCTGAGAGGTTAAATCTTTTGAAATTATCTGAAGCCCTGAATAGGTATATGCCTTTATCTTTACCGTAATATGCCTTTAGGCCCTCAAAGATTTCTTGACCGTAGTGAAAACAGGCGGCGGCTGGATCGAGTTTGATTGCGCTGTAGGGCTCGATCCTAGCATTATGCCAACCCTTATCGGCATCGTAGTCCATGAGGAGCATATGATCGGTAAATATTTGACCAAAACCAAGTTTGGATTCATCGGTTGGTTTTTCTTTCGGATGAGTAGCGAGATTCACTTTAATTTCCATGCTCTTCCTCCCTTTTTTAAACAATTATTGCGTATTGACTCACGCAATGTGTATCAGAAGGAAATTAAGGGATAAAAAAATCTATGTCAAGGAATTTAGTTGCTGGAATTTAGTTGCTGGTTTTTTCAAAGAAGGAATGGGAAAGGAAGGTTTAACCTATTACTTCTCATTCTTCAAATCTTTTAAAAACAATACTTGCGTTTATGCCTCCGAAGCCAAATGAATTTGAAAGGGCAAATCGTATATTTGACCTCCTCGCTTGATGAGGGACATAGTCTAAATCACATTTGGGGTCAGGTTCATCCAGATTAATGGTTGGAGGTATTAAACCTTCTTGCAAGGTTTTTGCTGTGAAGATCCCTTCTACAGCACCAGCAGCTCCCCACATATGGCCTGTCATTGATTTATTAGCACTTATCATGATCTCTTTTGCTTTCTGCCCAAACAGCTTCTTTATTGCAACGGTTTCTATTTCATCATTTGCCATGGTAGATGTTCCATGGGCATTTATATACTCTATTTGCTCTGGCTCAATACCAGCTTCTTCAATACTGAGCTCCATACATTTGACCGCACTTTCTCCGCTTGGCAGGGGAGCAACTGCATGATAAGCATCACAGGTAGAACCGTAGCCCACTATTTCTGCATAAATTTTTGCTCCTCGGGCCTTTGCATGCTCAAGCTCCTCCAATATGAGGACTCCTGACCCCTCGCTGGTAACAAAACCATTTCTCTTTTTTTCAAAGGGCCTGCTTGATCTCTGAGGTTGATCATTCCATGAGGTCGCTATTGCACCAAGGTTATCAAGGCTCGCCATTAAAGTAGGGCTGATACCAGCGTCAGATCCACCCACAATCATTACTTCAGCCTCTCTATGCTTAATTGCTCTGAATCCAAGACCTATTGCATTTGTTCCTCCCGAACAGGCCTCTTGAAGGAAGTGGTGAGGTCCTCGAGCCCCGCACATAGCTGCCACCTCACCTCCAGCAGTATTAGCAGAAAGATTGATTACAAGGTATGGAGTAACATTTTTCATATGCCCCTGTACCATGAGCTCATGATTTGCTTCAAAGGTTTTGCAGGATCCAATGGCAGTAGCAGCTATGACCCCCACCCTATACTCCTCGCTGGAGTTGACCTTGAGCCGGCTGTCTTCCATTGCCATCTTGGTTGCTGCCAAAAGGAAGTGTACAAAGCGATCGACTCTCCTAATCTTCTTTGGTCTCAAGAAATCTTCTGCTACAAAGTCCCATATTTCACCTGCTACCTGACATTTTAAGGAAGAGGCATCAAATTGGGTAATATTTTTGATTCCTGACTCTCCGGCACATAATTTTTCCCAGCTTTCTTCCACACCAACGGCCAAGGGAGTTACCGCTCCCATACCTGTAATAACAATTCTTCTCGTCACTTTCTATCTCCTACCTTTCATCCAGTTTTCCCCATCTCCTTTTCTTTTTTCGCAATGGCAAGTCGTGTTTTCACCACGGTATCAGGGATAAGACTGATTGAGTCGATGCCACATTCCACAAGGAAGGTTGCAAATTCTGGAAAATCACTGGGTGCCTGCCCGCAGATCCCTATCTTTTTTCCCCTTTTTTTTGCCACTGAAATCACATTTTTTACCAGTGCCTTGACTGCATCGTTCCGTTCATCAAATATGTGGCTTACCAGGTCACTGTCTCTGTCAAGGCCCAGGGTTAATTGGGTGAGGTCATTTGAGCCAATGGAGAATCCATCAAAGATATCTGCGAAGCTCTCTGCAGAAATCACATTACTTGGAATCTCACACATCACATAGATCTCCAGGCCATTGTCACCTTGTATAAGGCCAAACTCTGCCATGGTTGCAATGACCTTTTTTCCCTCTTCAGGGGTTCTGCAAAAGGGAACCATCACCTTGATATTGGTCAGTCCCATCTCGCCTCTGGCCTTGAGCAATGCTTTACACTCTAAGCCAAACGCATCTTTAAACTTTTCATCATAATACCGAGAGGCCCCTCTCCACCCTATCATGGGATTGCTCTCAACTGGTTCGTAGAGGTGTCCTCCAATGAGATTGGCATACTCATTGGTTTTAAAATCAGACAGCCTCACAATCACATCATTGGGATAAAAGCCTGCGGCAATCCTGCCAATGCCACGGGCCAGTTTATTGATAAAGAACTCCTTTTTATCACCCGGGTGCGCTGCAGTCATCTCATCAATCCTTTTCACAATCTCTTGCACCTCAGGGTCATTGCTTTTCGTGAGTTCATCGTAGTGGATAAGGGCAAGGGGATGGATCCCTATGTAGGAGTTGATAATAAACTCTTCCCGTGCAAGCCCCACCCCATCATTGGGGATCTGAGCATCTGTAAAGGCATTCTCAGGCATCCCCACATTCATCATGATCTTTGTCTTTGTCTGGGGAATAGTGTCCAGGTCAAGCCTGTCAATTGCAAATTCAAGGAGTCCTTCATAGATATAGCCGGTCTCCCCTTGCGCGCACGAGACAGTAATCGGTTGCTCGTTTGCAATTCGCTCTGTCGCATCCTCGGTTCCAATCACACAGGGGATACCAAGTTCTCGTGAGATGATCGCAGCATGGCAGGTACGGCCTCCCTTGTTGGTGACAATGGCAGCGGCTATCTTCATGATAGGCTCCCAGTCAGGATCGGTCATGGTGGTCACCAGGACCTCACCTTTTCGAAACTCACCAATATGGGCAGAATCTTTTATGATATGGGCCACGCCTTTTCCGATCTTACTTCCCACTGCCTGGCCTGTGAGGATCACAGGAGCGGTGTCTTTGAGTACATAGGTTTCGATGGTCTTTGTTTTCTGCTGGGAGTGGACGGTCTCAGGACGTGCCTGTACAATAAAGAGTTCACCATCGGCTCCATCCTTTGCCCATTCAATGTCCATGGGTTTTTTGTAGTGATCTTCTATGATACATGCCCATTGTGCAAGGGTAAGGATCTCATCATCGGTGAGCACAAAGCGCTGTTGCTCTTCTTTGGTGGTCGCAATATTTTTGACTGGTGTACTGGGATTGTCGGTATAGATCATCTTTACCTGTTTGCTCCCTACTCGTTTTCCTATAATCGGCCGTTTTCCTTGCTTGAGGGTTGGTTTAAACACATAGTAGTCATCAGGATTCACTGCACCCTGTACTACGTTTTCTCCCAGCCCATAGGAGGCGGTGATAAATACGGCATCTTCAAAGCCCGTCTCTGTATCAATAGAGAATATCACACCGGCAGATGCCTGATCAGATCGGATCATCTTCTGTATCGCAATTGAGAGATACACATCAAACTGGCCAAAGCCCTTATCGTGACGGTACGATATCGCACGGTTGGTAAACAGGGAGGCAAAGCATCGCTTGCATGCATCAATAAGAGGGGCATCTCCTTGAATATTCAGAAAGGTCTCCTGTTGTCCTGCAAAGGATGCATCAGGAAGATCCTCTGCGGTTGCAGACGATCGTACTGCGACGTCCACTCCTTTCCGGTAGTCCTTCTCCATCGTGTGGTAGCTCTCTACTATCGCCTGGGTAAGATCAGGGGGGAAGTCAGCATTTCGTATGATCGCGCGTACTCTTTGGCCTCGTTTCTGCAGGTTATCCATATCATGGGTGTTCAGGCCAGCTAAGGCATCCTTAATCGCCTCTTCTATGTGGGCTTCTTTGATAAGGTAGCGGTAGGCATAGGCAGTGATGGCAAATCCGCCGGGGATATTGACGCCTTGCGAGGTGAGTTTTTGGTACATCTCTCCAAGGGATGCGTTCTTGCCACCGACCAGGGGGACATCTCCTATGCTGATCTCATTAAACCAAAGGATAAGCTTTTTGTCTCTTGTCAGTGCCATGGCAGTCTCTCCTTTTATTACAGGGTGGTGTAGGCATGCGGAATGGATATGTCTGCTTTGGTATAGCACCAAAAAGAAGATGTTGTCAATTTGGAAAAAATAGACAGATCCAATAAAGGGTTGACATAATTTTTGCTGATAGGTTTAATGTCTACAAGGGAATAGGCTTACAAAGGAGATCAAAGTTGATCCATACTGCTACCTGGAAAGAGGTAAGAGAAGGCCTGATTACAGATATCTATTTTGAGAGAACCAAGAAGATCTTGAAGGCCAAAGGGATAGATGTATCTGTTCGGGCAGAGTTTATGGCTCATGTTTTCCCATTAAACTGGCCCTGGGCAGTACTGGCAGGGGTTGAGGAATGTGTTGAGGTATTAAAAGATCTTCCAGTTGATGTCAGAATGATGAAAGAAGGGACCATATTCGGAGCTCTACAACCTGTAATGGAAATTAGCGGAAGGTATCTTGACTTTGGCCAATATGAGACAACACTCCTTGGCCTTATATGCCAGGCATCTGGTATAGCTACCAGAGCTGCCAGATGTAAAAAGGCAGCAGGCAGCAAGGAAGTGATAAGTTTTGGCGCTCGCAGGATGCACCCCACAATTGCTCCCTTGATAGAGAGAAATGCGTATATAGGGGGCTGTGACGGTGTATCCGTTGGCCTTGGGGCCAAACTCATTGGAAAAGAGCCAGTAGGGACAATGCCCCATGCACTCATTCTGCTTATGGGTGATACTGTAAAGGCCACAAAGGCATTTGATGAGGTAATCGAGCCAAGGGTTAAGAGGGTAAGCCTGATAGATACCTTTAATGACGAAAAGATAGAGGCACTTAATGTAGCAGGGGAATTGGGTGATAAACTTTATGCTGTCAGGCTTGATACACCACGAAGCAGAAGAGGGGATTTCCTGGAGATTATGAAAGAGGTAAGATGGGAGCTTGATCTCAGGGGATACAGAGAGATAAAGCTTTTTCTGAGCGGCGGCATCGATGAAAGGGATATTGAAAGATACAATCCGCTTGCAGATTCCTATGGTATTGGCACTGCAATAAGTAATGCGCCAGTAGTGGACTTTTCTATGGATATAATAGAGATAGATGGTCATCCTATAGCCAAAAGGGGAAAGATGTCAGGTTCTAAGCGGGTTTTTAGATGTAAAGAGTGTTTTAAGACAAAAGTATCTTCAGCGAAAGAAAGGCCCGAAAGATGTTCATGTGGAGGTGTTGAGGAAGAGATTTTGGTTCCATTTACCTCTAAAGGACATTTACTGCAAGCCCTGCCGAAAGCTTCCCAGATCAGGGACTATGTTTTAGAGCAGTTGAGTAAGATAGAATTATAAATTTATAAAAACTGCATGGCCCATAACAATAAAAGAAAGGTCGCTCATTTAAATCGTTTGTTGAATTACATATTAGGAAACAGGCCAGATGAATTTGGCCTTGTCCCGGATAAAGAGGGTTACATAAGCTTGAAAGAGCTTCTAAAGGCTATTAATGAAGAACTCAATATGGCCTATGTGAGAGAATCCCACATTAGAGAGGTTTTGTTACATAATAGAGATGGCTCTTTTGATATTACCGAGAAAAAGATAAGGTCTATCAAGCGAAACTTTACCCCAGTAGACAAGGATCAAGATCGCGTTCATCCTCCAAAAACGCTATATAAGGGAATTAAACGAAAGACATACCCCTTTATTCTTAAATCTGGGTTGTTACCGGGATCAAAAGAGCATATAGTAATGACAAAAGACAAAGATCTTGCCATACGTACTGCACATCGATTAGATCAAAAACCAATTATCTTGGAAATAAAGGCAGGAGTAGCCGCTGAAAATGGGATACCCTTTTTCCTTTTCGGTGATTCTATCTATCTCGCGGATAAAATTCCAGTCCAGTTTATTAGTGGTCCACCATTGCCAAAAAAGCTGCCTTCCAAAAAAGAGACTGTAGAGAAAGAAAGGGAAATCATTTCAGGATCATTTATTTTGCAGGCAGAAAGAGATCCTGATCTTAAGCGGCGAAAAAACGTAAAAAAAAGAATTGAGTGGAAGAAAGAGATGAAAAAAGGCAGAAAAAGGGCAGGCCTTAGAAAAAGCAGGCTGCATTTATTTTTTTAAGAAAGCATCGGAGTCTTATCAAATAAAGAGATGGAGGCAATTATGGATCCAGTGGATATGCTATCTACAGTTAATCTGGGTGTTCCCCTTTATATGGTTATCTCTTTTGTCGCTATAATTTCTATATGTCTCCTGCTTAGACGGATACAGTTAGGGCTTGCCGTGTCATATCTCTTTGTCTTTTATATTGGATACTTTTACAATAAAACATTATTACTTGAAACTATTGAAGGTTCTATTATAGGAACAGTGATATATGTATGCCTGGGCCTTATTATTATTATTTTGGCTGTAATCTCTTTCATTTCCTCCAATAAGTAAAGCCCATTAGAATTCTACATAAGACATTCTAACGGGACCAGCAAATTTTACCTCTAAACCTTTTATTGCCTGAGGTGGATTAAGGATTTCTTATGGCTGAGGGAAAGATAATTGAATACATCGACCAGAGAAAAATTGTGCTCTCTGTATGCCTGAAAGATAAGGGGAACAAGCTACAACTTTTAACCATATCTAACCATGAGGTAAGTATTTCTCCCAAAAGAGCTCTTCTCATTTCATCTGCCATTTTAAACACCTCTAGGTCAAAGGGAGAATTACTAAAGGAGTTAAAAGTAATTGAAAAAATACGAACCGATTATATGACACAAGCATCTGTTCAAGATCTCTGGGAACTCACTCACGAGGAAAATAGGGCTTTCACCTATAAATATCTTGCGCAGCTTTCCTTTGGCAGAGATATCACTGATGATCACATATCTGCTCTGGTTAGGGCCCTCTTTGCAGACGGGGCCTATTTTAAGATAAAAGATGGCTCTTTTATCCCCAACAGTCCAGATAAGGTAGAACAAATAATAAAGGCAAGAGAAGCTGCTGAATTAAGAGAGCGGGAGTTAGCAGAAGGAGCAAATTTCCTTAGGGAAATAATAAACAGCAGACATCCGGAGGAACCCCTCTTAAAAGACAAGATTATTGAACTACTCATTCAGCTTGCCCTTTATGGAAAGGATGCCCCAGATTATAAGCTCGGTAAGGAAATGTTTTCCCGGGCGGGAATAAAGAATATAGACAATGCTCGCCGCATATTAGTAAACCTGAATATATGGGATGAGGATGAAAACCTTGATCTTCATAGGTTTAAAATTAGATCCAATTTTAGTGAGCTTGCCCTTAAAGAAACAGATAGTGTAATGAAAAAAGAGGTAGGCTCAGCGGAACGGAAAGACCTGCAAGATCTATCTATCTTTACCATTGATGGACCACATACTAAGGATTTTGATGATGCATTAAGCTTAGAGCCTATTGGGGAAGGTTATAGGCTTGGTGTTCATATCACCGATTTAACTCCATTTATCAAGGTTGATGGACACTTGGATAGGGAAGCCTATCACAGAGCAAGCTCGATCTACCTCCCGGTTACCCAAATTCCCATGTTCCCGCCAAGTCTTTCTAATAATGCATTAAGTTTGGTAAAAGGCTTTAAGCGTTTTGCTCTATCCCTTTTTGCACATTTTGACAGGGATTGGAACCTGGAAAATTTTCATTTTACGCCTACCATCGTAAAGGTAGAAAAACAGCTTACCTACGATCAAGTAAATACAGGATATAAGGAAGAGCCTATTTTTTCGGCTCTCTATCAATTGTGCCAAGCTCTTAGGCAAAAGAGGGTTGATAATGGCGCCATGCTTATTCCTCTCCCAGAAATCCATTTTGAATTCGACAATAATTCAGGTATATGTCCCAGATTGATAGAACAAAATACTCCCTCTAAAATTATTGTCTCAGAATGTATGATTCTGTATAACTGGTTAACAGCAAAGTTTGCCTCTGAAAAGGATCTGCCTACCCTTTATAGAAGCCAAGAACCACCTCAGGAAAGACTGCCAATTGATGAGTCTAAGTATATCTATTATGTATTTCAGCAAAGGCGAAAGCTTCGGCCTCTTTATATAGACACAATACCTCATCCACATAGTAGCCTTGGGGTTGATATATACACCAACGCAACTTCCCCGCTAAGAAGATATATGGACGTGCTTGTCCAGAGGCAAATCTATTCTGCCATACTTCAGAAAAGTCCTGAATATGAAGAATTGAGGCTCAAAGAACTAAATATGGTGATACAGCAGGCACTAAAAGATATTGATTTAATGAAGAGAAATCAGGTCCGGTATTGGATGCTTAAGCATCTTGCAGGCTGCATAAATGATAGCTTTAAAGCGATTGTTTTCCAAAAATTTAAGTATAAATATTCGATAATATTAACCGATCTACTTTTTGTTGCTGACCTTCCAAACGTAAGAGGTCTCGAGCTATCACCAGGTGAAGAGATAAAGGTGGCTGTGAAAAAATCGGATCCTTGGGATGACATACTAATACTTGAGATAGCTAATTAATCCTATCACAGTATCTACTCAAAATTTGAAGGAGAGGCAACTTAAAATCTGCTAGATTCTTAGCAATTACCTATCACATCATTTGTGGATTGTAGCGCTATACTATGCCTCAACTATCTTCCTTAAGATCAATGTACCGTTTCTATCATATACAAATATCTCAAAAATGAGTGGTCGATTGATTGATTTGCTGAGTGTATATGTACTGCTGATTGACTTGAACCTCTGTATAAAAAACCGCTGCCCATTCCTATAGTTTACAGGGAGCCCGTCTTTGAGCTGTGAGTTAGGATAAACCCAAACCTCAGATTTATCGGAATCCTTTATGCGGGCAAAAACAAATATATACCCGCCAATAGGTTCCTCATTCAACTGTTTGTTTATAATCCTGAAGTCAACATTAATTGTCGATTGATTTCTTTCTATCTTTAGTTCATCAATGTCCACAAGTGTGGTCAAAGATGATTCAGCATGATCTACTGTTACTAGAGACCTTGGGTTTTGATCTTTTTTCTGTGTAATATAATCATCCAATAAGGCAATATGCTGTTTAGATTCCTCAAGACTTTTTTTTGTCTTTATAAGCATTGCTCTAAGCTCAGCATTTTCACCTGCCAGAATTCTATTTTGTCTATAGTAATTAATGAATGCATTGGTTAAAAAAATGGTCACTACAATATAGAAGACAAAAAACAGCGAAACCCATAATATAAAATGGGAAGATATCTTAAATGTCCTTACCTTGCCTACACTCTTAAAGATCATAACTGTCAAACGTTCTTTGATCTTAGAGCGCCTTTTTATATCCTTTTTCCTCTTTTTAGTGGGATTCATGCCTCTTTCTTGATTTTCCATTTGCTGTCTCTTTGACTCAGTTAAACCGTTTTTCTCTGTCATGGTAGTGATCGCTGCTGTGTATCTCTCAAAGTATTATGGTACGCAACCAAACTGTATATACAAGAGGAATTGGTCTATTGTTGGAATACTCTGGCAAAGATCTCCTCAACATATTTGAGATGCTGGTCAAGGGAAAATGTCTCATCTATCTCGTTATTGCTGAGATAGTTCTGAATATCAGGATCGCGTAAAACAAGTTGTTTGAAGTTTTCTCCAGTACTCCAGGCTTGAAGAGAGTTTTTCTGCGTTATTGAATAGGCATGTTGACGGGAACAACCCTTTTTTACCAAGGCCAAGAGAATTTGCTGAGAAAAGATGAGTCCCTGCAGTTTTTCAAGATTCCTGGCCATGGCGTCCTTGTTAACCACTAAATTTCTCATCATTCCTGTCAACCGATTGAGCATGTAATCTATTAGAATGGTGCTGTCTGGTGCAATCACTCTTTCCACAGAGGAATGACTAATATCCCGTTCATGCCAAAGGGCCATGTTTTCCATAGCAGCAATGCAATTGGATCTAACAAGTCGAGCCAATCCTGAGAGATTTTCAGAGCCAATTGGGTTCTTTTTATGGGGCATGGCTGAAGAGCCCTTTTGTCCTAAGGTGAAAGCCTCTTCCACCTCACCAACTTCTGTTCTCTGTAAATGCCTGATCTCTACTGCCATCTTTTCAATGGAACCTGCCAGGATTGCCAGTGCAGTAAAATACTGTGCATGTCTATCTCTTTGAATAATCTGTGTTGATATCTCTGCAGGTTTTAGATCAAGATGCTCGCAAACATATTTTTCTATTCTTGGGGGAATATTGGCAAAGGTTCCTACAGCCCCGGATATCTTTCCATAGCTTATCACATCCAGAGCCTGTTTGAGCCGCCTGAGGTTTCGTTGCATCTCGCTATACCATACAGCCAGCTTGAGGCCAAAGGTTATGGGTTCTGCATGGATTCCATGGGATCGACCGATCATTGCAGTGTTCTTATGTTCAAAGGCCTTTTCCTTTAAAACATCCATAAGGTTGCGAACATCATTTATAATGATCAGGAGTGCCTCTTTGAGCTGAAGTGCAAAGGCAGTATCCAGGATATCAGATGATGTAAGTCCCATATGAATAAAGCGTGCATCAGGTCCAACAGACTCCTCAACATTCGTTAAAAAGGCAATCAGATCATGCTTTACCGTTTCCTCAATCTCCTGGATCCTGTCAACAGAGAAACTCGCTTTTTGCTTGATAGTTTCAACTGCCTCTTGCGGGATCATCTCCTGTTTGGCCATGGCCTCGCATACAAGGATCTCGACCTGAAGCCATTTGTCAAAGCGATTCTGGGGCTCCCATATCTTTGCCATCTTGGCACGTGAGTATCGCTCAATCATGTAAGCACCTAAAAATATATTGACTATTTGTTTTCCTATAAGCTAATTTTCTGATAAAATCAAGGTAAATGGAGGATAAAAGGGCGGTTTTATCCACATCCCTTCCTGTATTGAGGTAGTGATAATTTGTTGCTGAATAGTAACGAAGAATTTATTCTAACAGGGCGGACGAGACTATATAACGAGGTAAATGTAAAAAGGAGAGGAGAATGACAAGAAAAATATCTATTTTTTTAGGAATCCTGTTTTTTCTACTATTAGGATCTTCGATTATTTTAGCCTCTGAGGAGCTTACCTTGGAGGAGAGCATTAAGATAGCCTTAGAGAAGAGTTTATCTATCTACTCAGCAAAAGAAGAGATAAAGGCAAAAGAATTTGAAGAACTCTCCACAAAGGCTGATTTTTTGCCAAAATTAAGTACCAGCTACACGTATACCCGTCTTGATAATGATACTGTTAATGATGCCAAATCAATGTATTCATATCCCAGTTTTTCTCCAAGGGGGGTTTCCCCATTAGACACTAATACGTACCAATTTAATATAACCGTCACTCAACCCCTGTTTACAGGCTGGAGGCTTACCATATTGCGGGAGATAGCCTCATTAGGGGTAGATACAGCTAAGATCCAGAAAGAGACTGCTATTCAGGATTTGGTATTGAATGTCAAGGAGGCCTATTTTGGGATTTTAAAGGCAGGGAAGCTCGAAAATGTAGCCAGACAGTCAGTGGAGCTTTTGGAAGCCCAACTGAGGGTATCTCAAGCCTTTTATGATGAAGGGATTATAGCAAAAAATGATCTCCTGCAAACCGAGGTCCAGATGGCCCAAGCGCGTCAGAATTTGATCAAGGCAGAGAATGGGGTAGAAATTGTGAAGTCCCTGTTTAACAAGTTGCTCAGAAGGGGGCTTAACCAAGAAGTAAAAATTAAAGATATACTTGATTATTATCCCATAAGGTTGCTCCTTGATCAATGCATGGAAAAGGCAGGGCAAAACAGGCCAGAGATAAAAGAGGTGTCTCTCAATGTTATGTCTGCTGAAAAAGCCATAGATTTGAGTAAAAGCAGCTATTACCCATCAGTGACGTTAATTGGAAATTATCAAAGAGAGGCCGATGATATTCTGTTAGATTCCAGTCCGGGGGAAGATCCTGATAACTGGACAATAACATTAAAAGGAGGATGGACCTTTTGGGAATGGAGAAAGAAAAGGCATGATGTAGCGGCCGCCAGGGCCAAACTAGCAAAAGCCAACTACATCTTAAAAGAGATTAAGGATAATATTCAGCTGGAAGTAAAGGAAGCCTATTTATCGTTGAGGGAGGCAGAGAAAAATATCCAGGTAGCAAAAAAAGCTGTGGTTCAGGCAGAAGAAAATTTCAGGATGAATGAGGAAAGATACAAACAACAGGTTGCCACCTCCACCGATGTCCTGGATGCTCTGACCCTTCTCACTCAGGCGAGGACAAATCATTTCAATGCCTTAAGTGAACACAATACTGCCTGGGCAAGGCTTGAAAGGGCTATGGGGGTAGGATACAACGCAGAGAGTAAATAATTATTTCCCTAACTGATCTTCTCCACAATCAAATCTTCAACTTCTACGGCTAAGGATCTTTGAAGTAGCTCTATTGATATGACCACCTTGTCAGCTTTACCCTTATGCCTAAGATAAAATCCAGTCAGTCCTTTTAAAGGCCCCTCCATAATCATAATCCTGTCACCTTCTTTCATATAGGCCTGGTTCCTCACGGTCCTGTCAGTGCCATGTAATGTCCTAAGTGATGCTATCTCTTCATCTTTTACTGGAACAGGCTTTCCTTGGATACCAAGTATTCTCACAACTCCATATGTCTTAATTATATCCCAGTATTGATATAAATTTAGATCTGAATGCACAAAGACATAGCCTGGCAAAATTGGGACCAATATCGTTTTCCTTCGATCTTTTCTCCTGCTTATAACCTGCATTTTAGGAAGAAAGGCCTCAATTAATTTTTTCTTCAGCCCGTTAAGGACAACATCTTCATGCCGACTTCTTGAATGAATAGCATACCATTTTAGTTGATCTTCTTTCATTTGATACGTATCGGTCATTTGTCATCTATCAAGTGTATTTTTTTCATATACATTAGATTGTTGCACAGCAGTAAAATTTTTTGCACCCTTCGGATAAAAGATGTAAGGCATTAAGGTGAGATTTTTCTTAAATAGGGCTATATAACTGTCGATTAAGCAACAAATGCTGAAGGCGGATACCTGATAATTTACTCTCACCTAATTAAATTCCCAAACCTACTCAAGTGAGGCCAGGACCAATAAATAATAATAGCCTTCCCTTTGAGCTTATTTAAAGACACAAAGCGCCAGTATCTGCTATCATGACTATTATCACGGTTATCACCCATAACAAAAATGGAATTTTCAGGTACAATTACAGGCCCATAATTTTCATGTTTAATGTATTCATCCAATATATAATGTTTAGATTTTTCAAACAATTCTAAATATTTATCAGCCATAGTAATATTTTCATCCTTATACTTTCCAATATATTCTGTCTCGATTTTCTCACCGTTCACATACAACACATCATTGTTTATCTCAATCTTATCTCCCTCAATGCCAACAACTCTCTTTATAAAATCTTTCCTCTCATCTCGTGGCCATTTAAAAACTACTACATCCCCCCTCTTCGGTTTTTTAATCTGTATGATATAACGATCAACAAAGGGTACCTTAATTCCGTAAATAAATTTATTTACTAAAATATGATCTCCAATAAGAAGCGTTGGTTTCATAGATCCCGAAGGGATCTTAAAGGCTTGAATCACAAATGCCCTAATGAATAGTGCCAGAATAAGGGCTATTATGGCTGCCTCTAAATATTCCCTGAAGAGGCTCTTTTTCTTCTTTTCTCTCGTCTGTTTTCTGTTTTCTGTTTTTTTATTCAAATAAAATACCTTTCTTATGCTCGCTCACACGTTAAATGCCTGCCTTCTGGCAGGCAGGGTTAAACCTTCTTCAATTCTGAACGTTTACCCTTTCTATTCCTCATTTGCCTTAAGAATTTAATGTAAGAATTACTTCTTTGTAAAGCAATTTCTCAACAGAGGCAATTTCAAAAAATAATCAAAAATTTTTTAGGGACTACATTGATATCTTCTCTGATATATTACTACATATTGTGGTAATATTATAAATTACCACTATATAGCTATAAATTGTGGTAATTTTACTTAATTTATTAAAAATACTTGACAAATTAATTTATATATGTATTAGTATAGAGAAATTTCACGTAGTATTCATTGATTACTTTTTTTGGAGGAATGGGTAGTGGGCCAAAATACGGTAAAGAAAATAAGAGAAGAGCTTTTACTGAGCAAGGCGGAACTGGCCAGAAAAGCAGGTGTTTCTCCATTAACAATCGATAGGATTGAAAGAGGTAAAGATTGTAGAATGGAGACAAAGAGAAAAATTATTCTGGCCCTCGGCTACAAGTTAAGTGACAAAGATAAACTTTTCTTTAACAATATAAAATTGTAAGGAATTAGGCTTCAAATGCCCATATCAGCAAAAAATAGACTTATCGGAATTGATATTGGATCCCACTCTATCAAGATTGTCGATATTGACGATAGCAAAAAGGGGATGGTCTTAAAAAATTTTGGCATGATAGAGCTCCCCCAAGACTCTATAGTGGAAGGTTCCATAAAGGAAATGGAAATAGTTTCTTCCGCCCTAAAAAACCTCCTAAAAAATCTAAAAATTAAAAATAAAAATGTGGCCACATCTATATCTGGCTACTCAGTTATTGTCAAAAAGATTACAATACCCAAAAGGGAAGAAGTAGGCTTAGAGAAAAGCATACAAAGTGAAGCGGAACAATATATTCCTTTTGATATTAATGATGTAAACCTGGATTTTCAGATACTTCCATCAGAAAAAGAAGGGACAGAAGAAGAGGAAAAAAAAGAGTTAATGGATGTTCTTTTAGTAGCTGCAAAGAAAGATATGGTTGAGGAATACATAAGTCTTCTTCACTTAACAGATCTGAATCCTATGGTTTTAGACATAGATGCCTTTGCCCTACAAAACGCCTTCGAAATCAGCAATCATGAACAATCTGGCTGCCATGCCCTGGTCAATATCGGCGCTCAACAACTGACGATAAACGTTATTAAAGATGGTGCTTCCATATTTACCAGAGACTCATCCTATGGTGGATCACAAATCACAAGCGAGATCCAACAAAGATTAAATATATCTTATCAAGAAGCAGAAATGATAAAATTGGGCACTAAGCCATTAGAAACAGAGAAGAAACCTATAATTGAGGAGATATTTTCATCAACAGTTACAAAATGGGCTCAGGAAGTAAAGAGAGCCCTTGATTTTGTGGCAACTACGTTTATAGACGTAAAAGTTGAAAATGTCCTGCTTAGCGGAGGCTCATCCTTGATTAAAGGATTCAGTAAATATCTCGGCCTGGAAACAGGTCTAAAGATAGAGATGCTCAATCCTTTTGGTAATTTAGAGATTAAGGAAAAATTATTTGATGCAAACTACTTAAATTATCATGCCCCAATGGCCGCTATTTCCATTGGCCTTGCTTTGCGGAGTATAGGTGATAGATGATCAAAGTTAATCTCTTTCCTTTTAGGGCTGCGAGGATAAAAGAAAATATAAGGCGACAGGTAACCATCTACCTGCTCTCTATGATATTTCTTATCTTGGCTAGCAGTTACTTCTATCTTGATCTTAACTACAAGGTAAACACCTTGAGAAAAGACCGAGATGTTAAACAAAAAGAGCTGGACTCCTTTAAAGATACCAATATAAAAATAGTGGCTCTAAAGAAAACTATCGCTGACGTCGAAATGAAATTAGAGACAATAAAAAGATTAGAAAAAGGCAAAACCGGGCCAGTCAAACTCTTAGATGATATAGCCATGAGTGTACCAGAAGATAAGTTATGGCTCACCACTCTAAAAGAACAAAAGGGAACGCTTATTTTAGACGGAACAGCGATGGATAACGAAACAGTTGCAGATTTTATGGATAGACTACAAAATACAAAAAGCATAAACTCCGTTCAATTAGTCAGAACAAGGCAGAAGAAAATACCGGGATTTGATTTGAGTCTCAAAGATTTCTCCCTGAACTCAAAAACATACGCCTTTAAAGAAGAAACTCTCCCTAAGGCAGGCAAAAAGAAATAGAGAGGAAGATAGGGGGCTATGGCAATCGATCTAAATACCTATTTTGATAAAATATCCAAATTGAGGATGATACAGAGGATCCTCATCTTTGCAGGGACGGTTGTTCTTATTGTAGGCCTCTATATTTGGCTCGTATACATCCCGAAAACAGGTGAAATAAAGACTATAAAATCCGAACTGGATAGATTAGAAACAAATATCAGGATTGCCAGAGTCAGGGCGAGCAATTTGAAAAGGCTTGAAGCTGATCTTGCCAAGGCCCAAGGAGATTTAAAAGTTGCCATAAAGCTTCTTCCTACTACCAGTGAAATCCCAAGCCTTTTAAAGAACATTACCAAACTCGGCAATGATTCAAACTTGGAATTTCTCCTATTTAGCCCCGAAAAGCAGGTTTCAAAAGAATTTTATGTAGAAATCCCGGTAAGCATAGAGGTGCTAGGAAGTTATCATGATGTTGCTATATTTTTTGACAAGGTTGGAAAGCTAGATAGGATCGTTAATGTTGTCAATGTGAACATGATTCCAATCAAAGAGCTGAGCACTACTCTTAAAACTTCCTGTAAAGCCACAACCTACAGGTTTAAAGAGGGGAAAAAGACCGAAAGTGTACCCAAAAAAAAGAAATAGCATAGTTATGCTTTTGATATGTGGTATTGTGGCTATTCCTATTCTTTTAGGAATATCTACAGCTCAAGCTAAGGAAAAGATTACCGTTAAGATTCCAAAAGAGAAAAAAGAGGCCGCTGAACCATCAAAAGAATCTGTGGAGGAAACAATTGTTACTGTAGACACGGAAGACAAAGCAAAAGCAGCCTATTTTTATGATCCTACTAATAAAACAGATCCCTTCAAATCCTTTATTGTTGCAAGAAGGGAGTTAGAGGAAAAAGAACAAGGAAAACCAAAAACCTATCTTGAGACCCTTGACATTTCACAGTTGACCATCTCTGCCATAGTATTAGGAAGTAAGGGAAATTGGGCCCTTGTTCGGGATTCAAAGGGAGATGGTCATGTAATTAAGGTGGGAACCCTTATAGGAAGAAAAAGCGGTCGAGTAAAGAGAATCCTTGAAAAAGAGGTTGTTGTCACTGAATATTATAAGGATATTAGAGGTCGCGAAATAATAAAGGATATCTCAATAAAGCTCCCATCTACAGATATAGATTAGTTCGATAAAATAGCAAAATAAAGGAGAGCTGGCATGTTTTATAAAAAAGGCCTGAGAAAAGAAAATATTGTCTCTCTATTAATAACATTCTTATTAACATTTCTTGTCTTTAGTTGTGCTCAAGCACCTGTAAAAAAAGAGGTTGCAGGCATAATAGAAGAGAAGCCTACTCAAATCGAATCAATAAAAGTCATCTCTGATCCCTCTGATGAAAAGACAATGATTGAAATAACCAGCTCAAAACTTGTCTCCTATGCTGCCTTTACGTTGGTTCAACCATTACGCCTCATAGTGGATTTAAATGCACTTCCTGCTCAGGGATTGACTGGCCCTGATGTCATTAATGACAGGCTCATAAAAGGTATCCATTTTGAAAAAGTCAAAGATAGGCCTGTATCAACACGCCTTATTGCTACTTTAATTCAGGATGTGGAATACAATGTGAGGGAAGAGGATAAAACTGTAAAATTCCTGCTTTCGGCGAAAAAAACCAGTGAAATTGAAAAAAAACAGCTTCCTTCTACACCAGCAGAAAAGGATGAAATGGTAGCAAAAGAGCCTCGCCTGTACTTTTCACCTTCTAAAACACAACTGAATCAGATACTTGGAGTCGATTTTTCCATGCTCCCAAAAGAAAAATCAAGGATCACGGTGACCACCACTAAAAAGGCAGATTATGATTTAAGCAGGAAAAACTCTCTTACCTTGCTTTTAGAGATAATGGGTGCCACCATCCCATCTGAACTGACAAGATATTTAAACTCCTCCCTCTTTAAAGGGGCAGTTAATCAAATTACACCGATTGTAAAAATTGCTGAAAAGCAGGTTGATCTGGAAATAGAGTTAAAAGAAATGGTCCCTTACCATGTGATGCAGTCGGATACAGAAATAAGGCTGGATTTTAGTAAAACGTCTGTCAAACCACCTGTCAAACAAATAACCCAGACAAGGCTTGGTAAGGCCTTTATTAAACCAACGGAGGTGCCTTCTGAGACACTTGTAAAACCTGAGAAAATGCTCCCCACTGTGGTTAAAGCTGCTGTTAGACCTGCTCATAATACCACCAAATATACAGGGGCAAAAATGACCCTTGAGTTTGCCGAGGCAGATATAAGAAACATCCTCAAGCTAATTGGGGAAGTGAGCAAGCGGAATATAGTGTGGGGACACGAGGTAAAGGGCACAGCGTCTATGAGACTAAAAAATGTCCCCTGGGATCAGGCCCTGGATGTAGTGCTTGATATAAATAATCTCGGCATGATAGTAGATGGAAATATTATCAGGGTAATGACAAAAGGGGCTATAAAGGCATTAGAGCAAGAGGAAGAAGCGAGACTAAAGGCTGAAAGGGAAAGGATAAAGGAGATTAAGACCGTACAAAAGGCGGCTGAAGCAGAAGAGCCATTGGTGACTGATTATATAACCGTTAATTATCAGGATGTCACTGCTATAAAAACCCTTATAGAAGAAAATGTGAAGGGACCGAGAGGTAGATTATCAGTTGATACCGCAACGAAAACCATAATCATTACGGATACAGCCTCCAATGTAAAAGAGGCAAAGGCCTTGAAAGACAGGCAGGATAGACCAATCAAACAGGTAATGATTGAGGCGAGGATTGTAGAGGCCAGCACAAGTTTTGGAAGGGATATAGGAGTTGAATGGACCAGTAGCTACCAGACATCCAGACATCCTTGGGGGGGATCTGGACCGAGGACTTATGCCTACAATTTCGCTACAAACTTTACCATGCCCACCGCCGCTACAGCTGGACTAGCCTTTAGCAACACAGCGGCTACAAAGGTCCTTAACGCACAAATAGCCCTGGCTGAGACTGAGAATAAGGCGAAGACCCTCTCTGCGCCAAAAATCATTACACGTGATACAAAAACAGCCACCATAAAGCAAGGCACAAAGATTGTAATCCCTTCAGGTACAGATTCGAGTGGAAACAAAACATATGAACAGGTTGATGCCACGCTAAAACTCGAGGTGACTCCCAAAATAACACCAAATAACATGGTTATTTTGGACATTGATGTGAGTGATGACTATCCTGATTATTCTCAAGCAGTAGGTGAAAATATTCCAATCAGAACCAAGAATGCCAATACACAGATGATGGTTGCCAGTGGAGACACGGTTATTATAGGAGGAATCTATAAGGAAAACACAAGCGATGTTATTGAGGGAGTGCCATGGCTCAGCAAAATACCTATCTTTGGATGGCTTTTCAAGAGACAGGAAACAAAAAAGGATAAAAGTGAACTCCTCATCTTTCTGACACCTACTGTATTGCCAAGTCTCTAAAATTTAAACTCTACTCACATAAAAAAAGGAGTGTTTATAATTATAAACAGCTCCTTTTTTTATCTTAAAAAAATCTTTTCGTAAAAATAGCTATAAAATCTTCAGGATATCCAAAAGATTATCTATATAATAATCAGCCTTGAGGGATTTGTTTCTGTATGCGATGAAGGGTACGCCAGAGGCCTGACAAACAGTAAAATCTACTTCAGAATCACCTACATACAAACATTCCTGGGGTTCGATTCTAAAAAAATTAAGAATCTTGAAGATGGGCTCTGGATGGGGTTTGGGGTTTTCTACATCTAAGGATGAAACAACTATGTCAAAATAGTGACTAAGTCCGTTTATCGCGAGAACTTTTTCTATGGTATTGCTCCGATTTGTTGCTACTGCAAGACCATAATTCGGTTTGAGAATATTGAGCACCTCTTTCAGGCCTGGCTCCATAACCATACCCCTTATAAAGGGAACGTAATCAAGCTTTAACCGATATTCCTGAGCCTTGGCTACATAAGGAGTACCTCGAAAGATATAATGTAATGATTCTACTACAGTATGCATGTGAACAAACTCAACATCTTTATCTGTGAGTGGAGGGAGGCCAAAATGGGATAGAATATGGTTATAGAAATTAACATTTGCCTGCTGCGAATCAAACATAACTCCATCGCAATCAAATATAATCACTGATGCACTCATAGGCTTTATAATCTACTAATAGTCAACCAAAAGATCAATCATAACTTGCAATAGGCCACTTTTTATGCAAATTAATAAGCACTTAGCCGTGAGTATTAAGATGTTGACAGAGTTCTGAACCATGAAGCGCTTTTTTCAGCAAAAAGATGAAAGCTTTTAAATAAGGAACAGATGGAAATAAAATCAGATTATCTTATCATCGGAAGTGGCATTGCCGGACTCAGCTTTGCTCTCAAGGCAGCCCTGAGAGGAAGAGTTACTATAGTAACAAAAAAAGAGACAATGGATGCCTCTACCAATTATGCCCAGGGGGGTATTGCCTCAGTGTTAGACCCAAATGATTCATTCGATCTTCACATAAAAGATACATTAGAGTCCGGTGCTGGCCTCTGTAACGAGCAAGTTGTTCGCATGGTTGTCACAAATGGGCCTGATATGATTAAAGAGCTTATCTCTCTTGGGGTTAACTTCTCACATGATACAACACAGGCTGACAGATTAGATCTCACACAGGAAGGAGGCCATTCCAGAAGAAGGATTGTCCATACAAAAGACCTTACCGGGCAAGAGGTGGAAAGAGCCCTTATCCATAATGTGGAGAAGAATAAAAATATTCAGATCTATGAAAATCATATGGTCATAGACCTGATTACTACATCAATATTTATAAAAAAAGGTCTCTCAACCAATGAGACTAAAGAGACATGCTGGGGTGCCTATGTTCTGGACATAATCACAGGGGAGGTAAATACCTTTCTGTCTAAGATAACAGTCCTTGCAACTGGGGGAGCAGGTAAGGTGTATCTTTATACCAGCAACCCTGATATTGCCACTGGTGATGGTGTGGCTATTGGGTATAGGGCCGGGGCAAAGGTGGCAAACATGGAATTCGTACAATTCCACCCCACTTGCCTCTACCATCCGATAGAAAAAAATTTTTTGATTAGTGAGTCAGTCAGGGGTGAGGGAGGGCGATTGATTAATAAAAAGGGCGATCATTTCATGGAACACTACCACCCTTTAAAGGATTTAGCCCTGAGAGATGTTGTGGCACGATCAATTGATGCTGAATTAAAGAAGAGCGGCGATGAATGCGTTTATCTGGATACAAGTCACCGATCCCCGGATTTTATAAAAAACCGGTTTCCAAACATATACATGAAGTGTTTAGAGCTAAACATAGATATTACTAAAGAACCCATTCCAGTAGTACCTGCTGCTCATTATATGTGTGGTGGCATTACAACAGATACGCAGGGGCGGACCAATATAACCAATCTCTACGCAATAGGTGAGGTAGCCTGTACCGGGTTACATGGCGCAAACCGATTAGCCAGTAATTCTCTTATAGAGGCCCTTGTTTTTTCACGATTCGCCTTTGAAGACAGCGCCAAGACAATTACTGGTACAGATGATTATCAATTCTCCCATATTCCTCTTTGGGACCCAGGCTCAGCAACTGACAGCGATGAATCTGTGGTCGTTTCCCATAACTGGGATGAGGTAAGAAGAATGATGTGGAACTATGTGGGCATAGTCAGGACAAATAAGAGGTTGATCAGGGCCATGAGGAGGATAGAGGTCATCCAACAGGAAATCAAGGATTACTACTGGGATTTTATCATCACAAGGGATTTGTTGGAACTGAGAAATCTGGCAACTGTTGCCGAGTTAATCATCACCTCTGCTACCATGCGGAAGGAAAGCCGTGGTCTTCATTATAACCTGGATTACCTGGAAAGGGATGACAAGAACTGGCGCCATGATACGATTATTTAGTAAAAAAGGTATGTGTAGTTCTGTGACTATTGAGATAATAGAAATCAGATACTTATATTATTTACCACAGAGTAATCGGGAATCGGATCAATAAACGCTGAAATAGCTTCTCCCGTCCCGTAATCTTGAGCCATGTCATTACAAAGGCATATAGTAGGCCCAAAGAGATGGCGCCAAGGACACTATAAAGAAGCCCCATAAATATAAGATGTCCAACATCCCACGCCCACTCAAAACAAAAAGGGAACATATCAGCTCCTTTTGATAATCCCGGAATCTGTTACCACCTTACCAAGAACCTCGACTGGATTCATTTCTACCTCTTGCGGAAACAGGGGCAGATATCTATAAGACAGGGAAAATAAAAGTATTCCATAGCCAACGGATCCTATTGCAATTCCCCACTCCTGCCAGGTTGGAAAGTAACTCATAAACTTGTCAAATGGCATAACTGGTATGGCAAGGGTCTGGATACTAAACACAAACCTGTTAAGCACAATACCAATAACATTCATCAGGGCACCTATAATAAGAAGGCCATTTCTCTCTCTGAATTTTGGAGTTATCAGAATAATTGCCGGAATAATACCGAAAATCCCTATCTCGGCAATAATAAGCCACATTCCATAGGGCCCTTGATAAAAATCCGTAAATGACATCCCAGCCCGGGGGACAACCCCATAGGCCCAGGCGATCGTGTCCACGATCTTGAATAAAATATAGGTGGCAAGAAGCCAGCCTGAAATCTTGGCTAACAAAGTAAAAACACTCCTTTTTATCAATTCTTTTTTTGTAGCCTTCTGGGCTATCCATACACAGAGCAAGGTAAAAGATGGACCTGCAGCAATGGAGGAATGTATAAATAAAAAGAAGGTCCACGGCCATATAAGGAAGCCCCCTCTAAAGGCAAAAGGCCGACCAAACAGCACACCAAACATCCCGCCCAATGAGCCTTGATGAAAAAAAGAAAGAAACGTGCCCACAGCAGCAAACAGGGCTATTATATGATGGAGGTTATTACCAAAGATATCAATCTCTGGTACCTCCTTTAGTTTTCTATTGGACAATACCAAAGGAAGATATTCAATGGTTAATACGCCAAGATATGCAGTGATACAAAAAGAGACCTCGGTCAACATTGAATGGACATTTGCATGCCAGAAAATAAACCACCCCCTTAGTGGCTGTCCGATATCTACCCCAAGCATTGCAATGGCAGATGAGTAACAGATGAAACCGATAACAACAGCTGCATTGACAACGGCCTTCAGGTTTTCACGGAAGGGATAAATAAAAACTTCGCCAATGATGTGGGTCAAAAATCCTGTAAAGAATGCACCTGCACCAAGGGCAATCACGGAGAGATCAAATACAATCCATAGGCCAAATGCAAAGTAGTGATTCATATTTGTCTGGTTCAGTCCTTTGAAAAAACATAAAAAGGCTGACACCAAGCCCCAGGTAATAAGAGCCATCCATAGAACCATCCATGGCACAAATGTCTTTAAGGAACATCTTTGAACACCATTGGGGATTAAAGCCAAATCCATAATTAGCCCTTTGTTTTGTTGGTTTTATTGCGTGCAACTGACATTATTTAAATTCCCCAGTCAAATAATTATCTGCCATGCGCCTCACCCAGTTTTTCGTGCTCATATAATATACCTTGGGTTCGGTACCAAGCCTCTCCAGCAATCTAAAGGCATGCGGACTTTTGATAAGCTGAGAAACCTTATGCTCAAAGTTATTAAGGTCACCAAAGGTTATGGCCTTTGTGGGACAGGCCTCTACGCAGGCAGGAATATATTCATCCTCCTTCAGACCTCTTCTGCCCTCTGCATATGCCTTTGACTTGGCCCTCATAAACCTATGGTGGCAGAATGTACACTTCTCTACTACGCCTCGCGTCCTTGGGGAAACCTCTGGGGAGAGATATCTATCCATACCTTCAGGGAAAGAAGGATCAAACCAGTTAAAAGCCCTTGCATGATAGGGACATGCAGCCATACAGTATCTACAACCTATACACCTTGTATAAATCTGGCTTATTGTTCCAGTGTTTGGATCTTTTCTGGTTGCTGTTGTCGGACACACTGGCACACATGGTGGATTATCACACTGCATACAAGGTCTGGGTATATACACGACCTCAGTTTCAGGAAACCCTTTTCCATTCGTTATCATGTAAATCTGAAGCCAGGTTATGCTCCTTGTCTTATCCGATTCATCATATAATACAGAAATGTTATTTTCAGAGGCGCAGGCGACAGTGCATAAACCACAGCCAATACATTTATCTAAATCAATAACCATCCCGTATCTATTGCCTTTACTATTCTCTTCCTTTTTCATAGCCTTTTCTTTGCTTAAGGAATGTTATGCCTTGATTACCTTAACCCTCGTATTCCACCACATAGGTTGTCCACTTAAAGGATCCTCAATTGGGTCAATTATCTCATTTGGATTGACACCCTTTCCCTTAAGATACTTATCATATGCGGTATGTCCAAGACCAAAAGGGATAAAGATAACGCCAGGCATAGCCCCATCAAAAAGATGAATCCTCACCGATAACTCGCCCTTAGGAGATTGTAACATCACCCTTGAGCCCTCTGTTAAATCATAGCGAGATGCTGTTTTTGGATTAACCTCCACAAAGAGATCACCTTTTTTAATCTGATGATCAAAGAGTGTTTTATTGAGGAATGGTGGATTTCCTATCCATCCAGTTGCAAGGTTTATAAATTCAACGGGTAAAAGAAGGAAGGGATATTCATTTTTATCTCCATGTGATTTTATTTCTTCATAGTGAGGCATATATACCTCATCTCCCTTAGTGCTTATGCCCAAATCTAATAACGCATCATCAAACGATTTTCCTTCCAGGCCGGAGGCCCCTCCAGGCCGGAGGCCCTTTGAATAGGCTTTAAGGGCCAGCTCTATCTCAGTAGAGAAAAATTCAAATTTGTTACTTGGCGTCTTAAATATATCTGACATTTTGCTAAAGGAATGCCTTGGGATATACCAGTATCCATTTTTTGTAACATCCTCCCACGAAACTTTATTTTTCCCTGCATCATAAAGCCCGCTGACTCTCTCCTTTAAGGTCTCTTCAAAATTAGCCCACTGAAAGGAGCGAGCAACCTGTCCACCTATTCTTTTTGCCAGGGATATGATGACATCCCCGCTGTGTCTGGTGCCATACAATGCTTTTACCACTGGCTGAGAAAGGGCATAAAGAGGATATTGAATCCCGGTTGGCCTTACAATATCAACCATCTTTTCAAGGTGACTATGATCAGGTAGAATCAGATCAGCCATCATAGAGGTTTCATCCATAAATGGAGAAAAACTCACAATAAAGGGTATTTTTGCCAGTGCCTCGATAAAACTTTGGTTATCTGGCATAGTATACACAGGATTTGCAGAGCACAATAGAAGTGTATCAACAGGGGAACTATGGCTCCCATTTATCACCTCTGTAAACTTATGTATAAGGCTCCTGGTAAACGGGTATTGTAAAGTCCCAGCACGATCTAGCCTTTCTTTTGTAAGGCCATCTGTGGCCACTGAATCGTATTCTACATCTGCCCAAGGTGCCAAAGGAACATCATCTGTTATGAGAGTCCCTCCTTTGTTATTTACTCTTCCTTTCAATGCATTAAGTGCATGTACAGTCATAAACTCATACAAACTGCCAGGGAATGTGCCTTTCCCTCTTCCAGCAAGGGCAATAGGGGCACGAGCTGATGCAAACTTTCTGGCTACCTCAATAATGACCCTCCTTTTTATTCCTGTGATATTTTCTACATTCTTAGGAGAGTACTTCCCCAAGACAATTCCTGAAAATCCTTTATGTTCCACTCCCTTTTCATCAAACCAATCATAAAAACCAAAGCTATGATTTTTGATGAATTCTTTGCTATATAGTTTTTCCTTGATAATGACATGAGCCATTCCGAGGGCTAGGGCTGCCTCTGTTCCTGGAAATGGGGCAAGCCAAATGTCAGCCTTTGTTGCAGTATTTGAGGCTCGCGGATCAACCTGTACTATATGCGTTTTATGTTGTTGCTCATTGGTGGCCCAGTGCCTCCAGACACTCAGCATTCTCCCAGGAGAGCCCCACCCATCTAAAAGGCCACAGCCAAAGCTCAAAATAAAATCAGCATTTTCCAGATCAAATGTTAAAGGGCCATTGATTCCCTGCATAAGGAAATTAACCATAGTATGGGTATCTTCTTCTCGTGGCATACGCAGATAGTTTGGGCTTCCAATAGAATTGAGCAGTCTTTTAATGAGCAGGGCCATAGTAGACCGAGACTGATTTCCATCAACAGCAGCCAGCTTTTCTGGATTTCCCTTATCCCTCAATTCTTTTATCCTGGTAGCCAATGTATCTATAGCCTCATCCCAGGAGATCTCTTTCCATTCCTGAGACCCCCGTGGCCCCACCCTTTTCATTGGTGCCTTCCACCGGATTCCTTCATTGTATAGAATCTGGAGACCTGCCATGCCAAGGGGACATATTGCCCCGTGATTGACTGGGTAATCACTCCTCCCTTCTATTTTCACTGCCCTGCTGCCAACCTTTCTGACCTGAATGCCACATGCACCAGGACAGAGCGTGCAGACAGTGTTTATGTACGAAAATTTTCCTCTATCCGGCACTGGCACCCATGACCAGTTCTGAGTCCATATGGCAATATCATCTATAAGTTTCCATGGGAGCGGGGATAGCAGGGTTCCCCCTAATCCTCCTGCGACAAACTTAATAAAATTCCTTCGACTAAATTCCATTTTGTCTATCCTTATTTATGACATACAAAACAGGCGTTGTTGTTTTCCTTTCCTTTTTGTGTATGGCAGTCAGCACAATCATCCATCTTCATCCTATCCCATGTGTTTTTCTTGTATCCAGCTATATTTCTTCCCCAGATATCCATACTGTAACCGGTTAGTCTGTTAACCTTGTATGGGGGTAAGATTTTTCTTTTAGCAAAATCGCCATGGCAGACCTTGCATTCAATTTGAGCCATCTTTACATGTGCAATGTGGGGGAAATATACGCAATCTGGCTGACGTGAGTAGACGAGCCAGGGGATTTCCTTTTCTGGCCGAACATAATCAGTAAAAAGCTTTTTCTCTTCTGGGCTTTCACCGAGTGGGGACTCCGGGTCTTCATGGCATTCCATACACTTTTTAATTCGCGGGATTCCAGAAAAGATTCCGTCTTCGTAAAAGAAGTGGCATTCCTTACACTCCAATCCTGCGTCCGATTCTGGACCATGACTGGCATGAGAAAAGCTCAATGGCTGACTCTTTTCAGAATAAAGAACAAGAGGGAATACAATCCATCCAACAATGAGGGCTGCAATTAAGCCTACTAAGAAGAATACCCACCCATTTATTTTAAGCCCGCCAGGCTTTTTCGAATCAGCCTCCATACGATCCTCTTCTGTTTTCTTTTTATCAATAATTAATTGCTGATCTTTTATCCAATGTCCCCTTCTTTGTCAAGAGAAAAGAACCTAGCGTATATGGCCTATATATCTCACTATATCCACCAATCCTCACAAGCACTACCGCGAACTTCTTTCATAAAAATTTAATGGAATCCTTGAAGAATAATCTTAATGTCTTGACGCATGTCCTATTGATAGGTAAAATTTAGCACAAGTGTTAGGAGATGGATACAATTGCACTTTTTAGACTGGAGGAGAAAATGTACAGAGGCTTTATAATTGTTCTCATCATGCAATTAGGGTTTTTTATTCATGGCTGTACTACCTTAGAATACATAGATGGTAGTTCAAAAGAAGAATTAACAAAGTTCAAAATGCCTAAATATGAAATGATGAATGAGATGGACAAGGTTAAAGCCGATAACGTAAATCTCCAAAGACAAATAGATATCTTAAATATTTTAGTAAAGGAGAAACAAAGGATACTAGATGAAAAGGAGAGCAAGATTGCAGGGCTGAGAGGGGAAAATACGAATGAGCTTGCAAGGTTACGAGAGGAAAATGTGCTCCTCAGTGAGCAGATAAAAAATTTAACAAAGGAGAAACAAAGGATACTAGATGAAAAGGAGAGCAAGATTGCAGGGCTGAGAGGGGAAAATACGAATGAGCTTGCAAGGTTACGAGAGGAAAATGTGCTCCTCAGTGAGCAGATAAAAAATTTAACAAAGGAGAACCAAAAAGTTAAATATGAAAATAAATCCCTTGTGAAAATACTCGCTAGACAAAAAGAAACCCTTTCATCTCAATCGGATGCATTGGAAAAATATATTCAGAAATTAAAGATCAAAGTACTCAGTATAGATAGTAAAAATTCTGCTGAAAAGATGGCAAAAAAGCTTAGAGAGATTGGTTATGACATAAAATCGATCAGTTACGCTCCTCAATCCAAGTTTTCACGAAATACAGTATATTTTACACAAGAATTCAAGGATGAAGCAGAGCAGCTTGTAGTGAGTCTTGGAGGTAACACGACATTTAAACCCTTGAATTGGCCGTCGGTATTCGATCTTATTGTAGTGACAGGTGAAAACCCTTGAGGATTGTTACCCGAAAAAAGTGACAGGAGATTTCTTTGTGAATTAAAAATCTGCGAGGAAATTTTACTAATCCAACCCTCGTCTTGAACGTTTTGGCTTAAGGATATCCGGAATATCCCCTGAAAGGATCAAAGCAGGGATCTCTTTAACCATTCGCTCCGCATCATCATAGCTTCTCAATATCTCTGCTGCGGCCTCAACCGCCTGGGATAAGATCGGTGGACGACTATTCGAAGAGTGCGCATCGCTGGCAATCACATGAACCAGTCTGTGTTTTAACAGCCTCTCAGCACACTGCATGACCATTCCTCCAAAATCTCCGGTAATGCTCATGGCCGTCACCTGGCACAGTGCCCCCATGGAAACAAGTTCATACAGGATGTCTATGTCGTGCTGTATTGCTAGATTACGTTCCGGATGGGTGATGATGGGTATAATTTCATTGAGCTTTAGCGAAAATATTTCATTTTTTACTCCAGGTGGGACAACCTGGGAGGGGAACTCCAGCAATATATATTTCCCAGCACCATTAATAGTTCCTGCATCCCCACTTTCAATAAGCTCCAGCATATGGGGATGTAAATGTACATCCGCACCTGCATATAACTTTAACTCAATATTATTTTTTGACAGGGTTTCTTGAAGGGAAGCTACCTTTGAGATGACTTCATTGATAGGATTTATATAGATTCCATTGAGGGTGTGCGGTGTAGCCACGATAGTATCTATGCCGTCCTCCTCAGCCCTTCTGGCCATAAGAAGGCTCGCCTCGAGAGACTGGGCGCCGTCATCGACACCTGGGAGAATATGACAATGGATATCTATCAATGATCACGGTTCCTCACCATAACTGTTCTTGGATTTTTTCTTTCTGCGGGACTCTTTTCTCCTGTCTCCATCCTTACCATAATAGTAGTAGTAATACTGATAATGGTACCTATCTCTGCTCATATCTACTCCATTCAGGACCACACCGAGAATATGGGTTCCAACGGCCCCAAATTGTGCTATACCACTCTTTATAATCTCCTTTGCAGTATAACCTGCACGAATAACCAGGATCACACCATCTACGAATTTTGACAGCACCACTGCATCGGTTACTGCTATAGAGGGGGGAGAATCGATGAGAATATGGGCATAATGCTTCCGGAGTGAATTTAACAAAGTCGTCATGCGAGTCGATCCTAGCAGTTCTGACGGATTTGGTGGGATAGGACCACAGGGGATAACATCCAGGTTGGGAATCCGAGTATGGAGAATGGCTTCTCTCATATTACTATTCCCCACCAAGAGATTTGAGATCCCGTGATCATTTGCCGTACCAAATACCTTATGCACATTGGCCCTGCGCATGTCGCAATCGAGGATAACGATCTTGCTATCGGCTTGCGCCATAGTGACTGCCAAATTTGCTGTAGTAATTGTTTTTCCCTCCTGCGGTCCAACACCAGTGATAAGGATTACCTGGGGTACTGACTCAGCAGAAGAGAAAAGGATGTTGGTCCGGATACCGCGGTACGATTCGCTTGCGGTAGATCTTGGGTAATTAAAAGCAATCAGTTCTTGACTAGTATCACCCCTTATATTCCACTTGTTTTTTGTAGAAAATAGTGGAGTGGAGCCGAGAAAGGGGATATTGAGGTGTTTCTCCACTTCTTCAGGGAGCTTTATGGTATTGTCCAGATACTCGAAAAAAAAGGCCAGCCCTGTTCCAGTTAATAAACTCACTATAATAGCCAGGAGGATATTAAGTTTTTTCTTGGGTTTTATCGGATACTCTGGTACCTCTGCTCTATCAACGATTCGTATATTTCCTGTCTTCATATCTTCGGTCAGAGAAGTCTCCTTAAAACGTTTGATCAACAACTCATACATATACCTGGCACTTTCTGACTCACGCCTGAGAACGCCATACTGGATCGCCTTTTGATTCAGTTCGAGTGATTCCTTCTTCTGTTTTTCAAGGGCAGCCTTCAGGGAATTCTCCTTGGCTAGTGCCACTTTGTATTCGTTTTTCAGAGAATTTATTACCCGACTCACCTCCTGGATTCTTCTTTTTTGAAGGGTATTCAGTTCAGACTCTATGGCCACCATCCGTGGGTGTTTCTGCCCATACTTCTTGGAAAGTTCGGACATATGCTTAAATAACTCAACCTCCATTGACTTGATCTGCCGAATTAACTCATTATTCAACACCTCTGGTATGGAATCCAGCATATCAGGTGTCCCTGTTAAGACCATGGCTTGTTTGTAACGGGTTTCTGCCTCAACCCGGTTTGATTCGGTTTCCACGACCTGGATGTTAAGGTGGGCGAGCTTCTGAGCCGTGATATTTTCTACATCGCTTGAAAAATCGGTAACGATGCTATGCTTTTCTTTATATCGAAGCAGGGCCTGTTCGGCCTTCTCCACTTTTTTGCGTTCCTCCTCGATCCGGTTGTGAAGCCATTTCACCGCATCCTGGACAGCCCTGAGTTTTGTTTCAAGGTTTTGGCTAATATAAACATCTGCAAGGGTGTTTACGATTGTGGCGGCCAACACTGAGTCTTTGCCCTCGAATCTAACATCTACAAGGCGGCTATTGCGAATAGGGCTCACCTTTATCCTCTTGATAAAATCAGATACTAAGGGAGAATCCGGCTCGAATCCCTCCAATGTTTTAGGTATTGACTCGTCTCCAGTTCTCAGAAGAGACGTAATAGAATCTTTCCAGAAGGCAATAGTCTCCTGAATAGAACGTTTCAAGTTGGATATAAGGTCATCTTTTGGTTTGGGAAAAAACTCCTCGCTTTTGTCCAAATTAAGACGCCGTAGGACCTCCCGGGCCACAGTACGGCTTTCAATAATCTTGTATTGAGTTTGGTAATAGTCGCTGCCGGAGGCATCAACAGACATGACCTCTTGAATGGAGACAACGTTCGGGTTTTCCTTATCGATAATCAGGCGAGCAGTAGCCTCATATATTGGAGTAGCAGTAAAGGTAAGGATAGCGACTGTGATTACAATGACAGCAAAAACTGTGATTACTGTCCACCTGCGTTTTTGAATCACGTATAGGTAATCACGAAGATTTATCTGTTCTTCAGTGTTTTGATCCATCATCAAAAAAAGCTCTCAGGTACTACGATCACATCTCCCGGTTTAATAGGGACATCCTGTATCTTTTTTCCGGCCTTTGTAATGGCATCCACCTTTACCTCTATGATCTTTTCTATCCCGTCCTCTACACGAATAATCCTGGTCCGGTTGCGTGCCGCAACGCGTGTGAATCCTCCAGCGATGCTGATTGCCTCAACAAGAGTAATCTCCTTGTCGGCAATAGAATAAGACCCTGGTCTTATGACCTGGCCTATAATATAAAAATGCTCGGCCGTTGGGATAAAGAGCACATCCTTATCTACCATAAATATATTGGAAATCTGGTCTCTTCCTTTTAGAAGGCCTTCAAGATCTAAATTGATGACAATTTTGCGTGCATGATCTGTATTTAGATTTTCCGTTCGGATGATCATGCCTTTCTTTCCTGCCCGTTCCCCACCTGCCCGTTCCCAATACACCTCTCTTGTCCTCTTAATCCCTCCTGCTCTTGAAATGGCGTCCAAAACATGCTCCTGTGCCTGAAGAGAATAACTACCAGGGCTTTTCACGGCGCCGAGCACCAAAAAGCGCTTACTGTTGTACTCGGTCACCATGACAGAGACATGGGGATCTAACAGATATTGCTCTTCAGCCAATTTATGTGATATTAATTTTTCGATTTCGGAGGTGGTAAGGCTTTCCACCTTGACACGTCCTATTAAAGGGAATGAAATAAATCCGTCCGCCGAGACCCTTACGGCTCCCCTCGAGAGATCTTTTTCTTCATATACGACAATACTAACAACATCATACCCACCCACTTTATAGTCACCTCCTACAGGTCCTCTTGCCTCAGGATACTCCATAAGGTATTGGGAAACAGAGAAATGCTTGGTCTCCTCTATAATAGACCTAAGGCTGTCATCAATGCCCTTATCTCCTCGAGCTCTCTTGATTTCATCGAGATGTGCTATATCCTCCTTTTTAAGCCCGACATAGGATCCCTCTTGAACAGTGGTGACCTTTACCACCTCACCTCCAACACTGCAGGCACCAAAACAGAAGGTCATCGTTATAAGCATGATAAGATGTAAGGGAGTTGAAATCTTCATTATATACAATTCTTTTCTCTTATTTTTCTTTCACACACATCCGTACCCCTAAAAAAGAGGAAATTACTAATCATTATTTTTTAATATCTCTCCAGTAAAAATGCAAGGCGAAATCACTTCCTTGTCTTTGACATTAATGGCTTCAAACCTTTCAGGAAACTATAGTAAATACGAGAAGGTGATCAAAAAAGGGGTCAACAAGACCCCTTGCTTTTCTAATGAAGATTTTGCACGCCAGGACTGCACGATTTTTCTCTGAAAAGGAAAATCCATCTTCTCCTCTTGTTAATACACGGCATTGAATGAAATGATAAACTGGGTATCGGTATAGTCATTCGCACTATAGTTTGAATCTTTTTTCTCATATCTATAACCTACACCTGCGGTCAGCCTCTCTCGAATCTGATAGTCAAGACCTGCATTGACCCTGTAACTATCATCCTCCCGGGGTCTTGTTAAGGGTGTATTATAGTCGTTTACGCTATAAACACCACCCACAGTCAGAATAAATTTTGACTTGATCACTTTTTGCATGTTTATCCCTATACCGGTGTCCTCAAAATATTCATTATCACTGGAGCCCGTCTCCCTCAGTGCCCTTGTGAGACTTAGGGCAAGCCCTATGGTGGGTGTTGCTGTATAAGTAATTGATGTTGCTGCAATCCAGGTGTCCTTAGCATCATATCTGTCACCTCCCACATCAGCGGCATTCTCATAATCCATCAATTGATACCCAAAGTTCAGCTCACCCTCCAGTTTGGCCCCTGTTTCCCACGTGACACCAAAGTTTACACGCTTCCAGTCAAAATCGGCATCATTGGACTCGTTTACGCCTGTTGCGGCAGGATGGGTAAAATAATCCCGCTCACCAAAATAATATCGGAAAAAACCCCATGTCTTGGGGAGTAACCTCATCTGGAATCCCACACCGAATTCGTTGACATCCCAATCCTGAGTATAGTCCCTCTCAAGATCATAATCCTGTTTATAACCATTATAGTATCCCAGGATCTGAAATCTATCACCAAAGCCATAGGTTATCTTCGCCTTTAGATCATTACCTCGTCGTTTGGTCTTTAAACCAATTCTATATAGCTCGAGATTGCCATAGGGGTCTTCTGCATCGGTATGAATAGTATTTATATCCAGTATAATTCCCCCAGGTGCCTGATAGTTGAAATTAAATTCACCTTTATGGGTCTGCCAGTCATTATTGCCATTATCACTGTAATAGGCAAGGTCGCCAGTGTAGTTAAAGGATACATTTCCCCTTTCGTGAAGGCTATAATCGAGCCCTAAGGCGGGCATAATATGGGTAATCAAATCAGACTCCTCGAGCTCTGTAGTATTATTAGTTCCATTACCCAGGTATATATTATCATCGTAGACTTCCTGCAGTGTAATGTCAGGAATTATCTTCAGGTTGCCGAAACGGATTCTACCTCCCTGAGCCATTACCTGTGAAAATAGAAGCACCAAAATGCTCACTCCAAAACCGACAACGAGAATTCCTCTTTTCATGGATCGACTCCTTTAAGTAAGCGGGTCTTTTTGGGTTATCTAGCAATCATTGAGAAGGGCTAATCTCTTGCTGGTACACCTCAATCTCAGTTGTTTCTGTATCTGGTGGTTCTGCTTTAGGTGCTCCCTTTTCAAGTGCTACCTTTTCATCAGGTTCAACCACGGATGTGCGGACTATCTGGATGGCCTTATTATTCAGTTCTTTGGCCTTGTTGGCCTTTTCCAAAATCTCTTTGGTGCCAGCAATGGTTTCTGGGTCTGCACTTATTTGGGAAATAAATGTGGCTGCAGCTATGATTTGAGTAATTGCTTTCATAACACTATTGGCTGTATTTATGGCCGTCTGTGCCAGCGCAGGATCAGCTTTTTTTTGTGCCTCAGCGACTGCTTCCAAGACAAGATATGTGGCCTGATTAGCCAGTTCCAGAGCCTTTTTGGCAAGCCCTACATTATAAGACTCCTTGGCCTTAGTTGCCATTTCAGAGGCCTTGATTGATAATTCTTCAGCCTTCCGAAGCTTGTCTTCTGGAGTTATCTTCGCAGCCATAACCGATAAAGCTAAAAAAGTAATCGCCAAAAAAGTGCCTACGCATATCAACCATCTTGTATCTTTTAGAAACTTTTTCATAGTACAGACCTCCTAAAAAAATTACACTTGTTTCTTAATACTATAACTTAGGGAAAAATGGTATTGGTATTTATCTGATTTTTTTAGAATTTTTGCTCATTATCTTGCAAGAGTCTGCCCTACATGCGTTTACGCAGCTAAATAATATAGATAGAGCCCAGCATTGGTCTAATAATGAAAAAATAAAATAACATCATTAAAAGTGATTATTGGCCACGCTCTTTGAGCCATCAATCGAGCGAGCTTTTATTTCATCTCATCTAAAAGACTCTGGTTTTCAGTGAGTAAGACCATGCTGACAAATTCCTTGTCAGGATAGTGTCTCCATACATATCTAACTATCTTATCTACTAATGATTTACCCCCTTCCAGACTCTGGGCCTTCTTATAATACCAACAGGCCTTGCTCCAGGCAGTCTCCCATTCAGACTTAGCAGGATTAATTGTCTTTGATCGAAATGTCCAATAATTTCCCAAATGCACATAAAGATAGGGATTTTTCTCGCCTACAAAATAAGCCGCCCTTTCCATAGATACATCTGCTGCTGGCAGCCATCTGTGCCGGTAATCTGGGTCTTTCCAAAGGTAGGTATATTCCCATCCCAGCTGTATATGATATCCTGCGCTAAAAGGATTCAACCGCACAGCCTCCTCCATGGCCCCGATGATTTCCATCTGATATCTGTGGCGATCTTCATCATCAGCTTCAAAATTTCCCATCTGACTGTCTCGAATTTTCCTTAATTTCCTCGCTAGCTTATACCAATACTCCGCATTCCATCTGTCTTTTTCAATAGCCTTCTTGATCTCTTCCAAGGGTGGGTTTTGGTCTCTATTCAGGGTCGAGTTAGTGACAGTATTACAATAGGCCTCGGCCATAAAATGTCTGATAGCCCAGATACCATTCCAGATAATAAGCCCCAGAACCAAAAGCAAGGCCAAAATCCCTTTATATTTTAGATACATGGTATGATAACTGTACAGAGTTTTATCTCGTCCACGATGTCTCTCCAGATGAAGCGCACTGTATCCTATGGCTATGATGGCTATGAGCGTCAGACAGTTGGCAGGAATATGAAGATTGAAATCAGAATAAGAGTGAATCGCCATGGCAATCATAACAGCGAAAGGGGTAACCCCGAGGCAGATGGCAAAGGGATCAGTCCTTTTTCTCCACAATTGTAATATCTGATACACATAATAAAATATCCCGGCCAGAAACAGGCAAAAACCTATGATCCCTGCCTCAGCCAAAAATTGGGCCCAGTCATTGTGGGCATGTCGTATAAAGACGTTTTTATCTTCAGATGCCTGATACTTGGGATAGGCGTACTGGAAATTACCCACCCCTATTCCTGCTACCTTGTAATCGTCAAACATATCCATTGTTTTTTGAGCTAATCTGGCCCTATCCTTAATATCTACATCAAAGTATTTAAATCGGCCTATCGGGTACTCAGCGCCGATATGAAGAGCATAGACTGATGTAATAAGAAACAGAAAAAGTATGATAAACCCCTTTCTGCGATGATGTTTCCTGAAAATAAAAAACAAGCTCATGCACAACATGGCCCCTGCAGCCGAGATCATGCCGCCCCGAGAGGCAGAGAAAACAATTCCGATACCTATCACTGCACCGGCAAAAAGGATTAAAGTTCTTTTATTGAATCGTTGTTCCCCAGATAGAAACCGTGAAAGCCTGCCTCTTAGGCTGGCCTTATGGTCTGAAATAATCTGTCGCTTTTTCTTTCTAGCCGAGAATGCGCCTGCATAGGCAGCGGCCAAAAGCACGCACATCTCCATCAATCCTGCGAGGTGATTTCGGTTAATATAGGTCCCGGTTACATCTAAACCATGCGGCATTTTATTGAACCACCAGATATGCCCAGACCCTGAATAGGCCTCTGCCAGGCCGTAGAGGACCTCAAAACAAGCTGTTATTAATATCAAAAAGATTGTGAGTTCAATTCTCCTTTGAGAATTAAGCACCTGCGTTAAGCCAAGAAAAAAGAGCACATACACAGTCCATCGGATTATGGACATGCGGACAGGGTAATAATATGGTGAGAGAGAAAACCAGTCTCTGGCAAGGCTTTCTGAAATGAGAGTGGTTGAAGCGGGTAATGATTTCCGGGCAACAACCATCGCCTCAGGCGATAAAAACTCTAAAAGAAAATCAGGCAATGGAATGACCTGAAAAAAAAGGAAGCCTAAAAGGATTAAAAAGGTAAAATTAAGGCTAGTGTGGGGGAATTGTATCTTGTATGCCTTGGTTTTAGGATCTTTTTGTATATTCTTTATCACTAATAAAAGGCCACCGACCAATACCCCCAGAGACATGATTGTATAGGCGTAGGTATGGACCGCCCCAAAAAGGAGAGGGCTTAAAACCAGAGTGATAAGATAGATTTTGAAGGCGGTCTTATCCAAATCCAAGCTCGGCTAAAAAGTATATCGATTGTATAGCTGATTCTTGTTTGAACCTTGAATCTAATTGAGTGTAAACCGAATGGGTATCTTTACCCACATCTCAAACAACTCATCTCCCCTCTTTGCAGGGTAAAAAAGCCAACCTCTTACCCCTTTTATGGCAGCCCTATCTAAAATGTTATAGCCACTTGATCTGCTCAACTGGATAGAGGTGGCCTTACCATCCTTGCTCACCAAAACCTCTAAGAGCACCGTTCCTTGATATCCTCTTTTCCTTGCCAATAGAGGGTATGGTGGAGAAATGTTGCGCTTATAGATAGGATGAGCATAGGTAATAGGAATATCAGAAAGTAAATCAGAGACTTCATCTTTTTTTATCTCGCGAGGCGTATCTTTTATGTTTGGTAAAGCTTGTGGTATATCCACCATATCTGGTATAAAAACAGCATCTTCCTCAAAAAAATCATCTTCTTTTTTTTTGTCTGCAGGAAAATTAACGGGTGAAAGATCAGCAAGGGATTCACCCTTTTCTGGCAGTGACTCTTTCATTGCTGATCTATCAGATTGAATCTTTTTTATCATGTCAACTTTTGGTTTGACCTTTTTTGTCATCCTTTTTTTTACAATGGGCTTTTTAACAACTATTGATGGGTTTTTACCTATAGAAGTTTTTCTTACAGGTCTTGGTGCAACTATATTCATGATCAGGGTCTTTGGTGAAATCTTAACAGAAAGAGGTCTCTTAAAAGCATTTAACTCCACTAATGCTACAACTGAATGTAGAATTAATGCACATAAGAAAGCAAAAATGAGCGATCGACTCAAGGCTGGCTCTCCATCGTGGTCTGCAAAGAAATCCTGTGTATATCGGCCATTCTTATCTGATCCAACACTTTGACTAACAACTGGCATGAAACCTTTCTATCGGCAAAAAGGAGAATCCCTGGGCTCTTGTGCCCTTTTGCTCTACGTTTTAAAAGCCGGGCAAGACCTTTTAAGGGTGTCCGATCATCATCCACCAATATTTCACCGCTCTCTTTGATGGTTACAGATAATACTAGCTCTTTTTCTATGCTGGAAGATGAAGAAACGGGTAAATTTACAGGTATACCCCTATGAATAGCCATAGAAAGCATTGCATAGATAAAAAAAACAAGCAGAAGAAACACAATATCGATCAAAGGGAGAATCTCAATCCTGGCCCTTCTCTGCGCCCCACGATTAACCTTCATGGGATATTTCTTCCTTTTCTATGTTATTGTTTGCCTGATTAAGTTTCTCAAAAACTATCTCCAGGCTTGTAGCGTACTTTTCTATGGTTGTTGCTGCCTTTTCAACCCTGGAATTAAAATAGTTAAAAGGAAAGAGTGAAAGGATAGCTATTCCTAATCCAGAGGCAGTTGTTATAAGGGCCTGAGCGATCCCAGCTGTTACTGCCTGGGGCTCCTCGATTCCTGCACTTCCCAGCATTTCAAAGGAAAGAATAATTCCAATTACCGTCCCAAAAATACCCAGCAAAGGAGAAACAGTGATTATGGTATCAAGTATGGGAAGATACTGCCTCATTCTGTCTAATTCATCCGAGGCAGCTGTCTCCATTGCCTTTGCTATACTAAACTCTCTATGGAGGATACCTGCTACCAGGATCCTTATAATAAAATCCTTTGAATTTCCGATTCTTGCCCTTACCGTTTCCCAATTGCCCCTTTCAGCTAAAGATAAAACCTCATTAACCAGGGCCTGGTCTCTCCTATAATCCTCACCTATCCAGAAAATTGTGCGCTCAATTATCACTGTCAGGGCTATTATTGAGCAAATCAAAAGGGGATACATTATAGGACCGCCTTTAATGAATAAATTGATCATACTGTCTCCTCTTTGCTCTCTTTTCTTTTTGAAAGAATCGTAACCCTGGGTGTTTTGGTAATCGGATTGTTGTCAACAAGCACCGGACACTGATATACCGTGCTTATATTATCAGCAGTTATCACCTCAGAAGGTTCACCTATTTTATAAACACCTCCCTTGTTCAAAAGAAGCATTCTATGACAATATTGTGCAGCAAGACTGATATCGTGTGAAATAAGGATCACGCTGAGTCCTTGTGTCAGAGTTAAATATGAAATAAGTTCAAATATCTCTACCTTGTGCCGTATATCAAGGAAAGATGTTGGTTCATCCAACAGGATTATTTGCGCCCTTTGGGTTAATGCCCTTGCAATCAGTACACGCTGCTTCTCTCCTCCTGACAGTTCATGTATAGAGCGTGTTGCCAGGTTAAGGGTGCCGGTAAACCTCATAGATTGATTCGCTATCTCCAGATCTTCCTTTCCCTCAAAAGGAAAGATGCCTAAATGAGAAAAACGACCCATAAGTACCACCTCAGAGACCAAAAAAGAAAATCTAAAGGTTTCCTCCTGTGGTACCATGGCAATACGTCTGGCGATATCCCCTCTTCTATATCTGGATAGAGGTTTATTACAAAGTAAGATCTCACCCTTCTGTATCTTGAGGAGGCCATCCATAATCTTTAACAAGGTGCTTTTGCCTGATCCGTTTGGACCTATTATCCCTACAATCTCACCCTTTTTAAGCTCAAAATCTATTCCTTCAAGACACCACTGGCTATCATACCTAAAATAGACATCTCTTAGGATCAACTCTGAGTCCATTGGCTTCCTCGTGACTTTAAAAGATATATAAAGAAAGGGGCCCCTAAAAAGGCGGTAATTACCCCTACTGGTAATTCACTGGGAGATATGATTGTGCGTGCCAATGTATCTGCCGCTATCAAAAAAACAGCACCCCCAAGGGAAGAGGCCGGTATCAATAGCCTGTGATCAGAGCCAAGAATCATCCTCATCAGGTGCGGGACAATCAGACCAACAAAGCCTATTATTCCAGAAAAAGATACAGCTATACCGATAATTAAGGATATTCCAAGGAATGATATCCATTTTAACAATTCTACCTCAACACCCATCTGAAGAGCAGACTCCTCACCTCCTACTATAAGGTTAAGGTGACGAGAAAAGATATAAATTACACCCGAGACAATGAGGATAAATGGAAGGCTGATTGATAGCTGAACGTATTTGCTTTGTGAAAGATCACCGTACAGCCAGAAAAGCATGGAATGCAGCCTGCTATCACTAGTAGTGGTAATAAAAAACATTATCACAGCTGTAAAAAAGGCATTAATGATTACCCCGGTCAAAAGTAAGGTCGATGATTCTAGCCCTCCATGACGGCTGCTTATGCTCATCACCAGTAAAACAGTAAACAATGCGCCCATGAAGGAGAGAAGAGGTACACCAAAGGTAAATCCAAGGCCAAAAAAAATCCCTATAATGGCTCCAACTGCGGCTCCACTTGAGATACCAAGTATAAAAGGTTCCGCGAGAGGGTTTCTCAGAAGTGCCTGGAATACAACTCCCCCAAGAGAGAGTGTGAATCCAACCAGACCAGCCAGTAAGATTCTCGGCAACCGTATCTTGAACAGAATCATCCATGCCGTTTGATCAATTGATTTATAGCCAATTAACCACGCCAGAATATCTTTCAAAGAGATCTTTGCAGGACCCACACTTAAAGAAATAAGGGCTATAATAACGAGCATCCCTATTAATATGAGCCCTGTGTATAGCACCTTTAAAGGCGTTATCCCCTGTCTATAACGCTCTCGCTTGCGATTCGTGTGGGTCTGTTCTTCAGTACCTTTCATGTCATTCCATGTAATGTCAGCGGTCCATTGTCAGTGATCCGCAGATACTCCCCCATTCTATTTCTGGATGTATTAATTTTGCCATCTCTTCTAAGCCAGTAACTATTCTTGGGGAAGACCTGTCTATCAAATCAGAATCTATAAGATACACTCGTCCCATTCGGACTGCAGGTAAAGTAGGCCATCGAAACCATTCTTTTCGTGCCTTCTCAAACTCTCCTTCCCTTTCCATAGATGAGATGATTATCGCATTCGGTCCTTTTTTTATTACCTCTTCCATGCTTAATGTTGGATACGTAATAGGCTGATCCCCGGTCATATTTTTTCCACCAGCAAGTTGGATTATGTCATGATGTATTGTGCTTTGATTTACACTTATAAGAGGTTTCACATTTATCACCAAGAGGATCAGTGGTCTCTCTCTATTTCTCACTGCTTTCATAACTTTCGTGACTCTTTCTCTCAGACAATTAACCAAATGTTTTGCCCTATCAGTTACACCACATATCTTGCCTAACCTCTCTATTGTATCTAAGACCTGATGTACCTTTCGAGGATTAACAACATAAACTGGAATACCCGCCTCTTCAAGCATCTCGACATCTTCTCTCTTGTTTCCGTCAGCCGTAGCAATAACGAGATCGGGGCTAAGAGTAACTACTTTTTCAATATTTACATTTGTATAGACGCCTACCTTTGGTTTTTTCTGGGCCTCTTTGGGAAAATAGCTAAATTGGGTAACGCCTACAAGCCTTTCTCCCAATCCGAGAAAATAAATCATCTCTGTAATGTTTGGTGCTAAAGAAACGATCCTTTTGGGAACAAAGGGTACCGCCACATTTCTGCCCAAAGAATCACGGAAAACAGCCGCATGAGATAATAGAGGAGCTGAGGAGATAAAAATAATCAAAAACACATTTAAAAAAACCTTTACAGTAAAATGGGGTCTTAACTGTGTTATAATCATTTATTATCGTGTACCTAAGTGCTTCGATTCGCAAATACTATAACGTATTCTAATGAGTATAATCTTTGCGATTGCTCACTCAGCACATAGTCCCGAGTAAATAAATACGTCATCGAATTTATGAATCGAGGGACTAAGGTTATGAAGGTCAGCCTGTGATGACCTTTCAGCAGTATTATAAAAAAAGTCCTTAAATCCATATGGATTTAAGGACTGCACCCTGCTTCCTTGATCCTTAAATAATACAATAGTGGCAGGTCTTCTGGCTCTCCCGACCTCATGGCTAGCCTTCCCACCCCTGCTGAGTCAGGGACAGTGACGTTAACCCTCATTGATTGAGGGTATACCCGAGGTAACATTACCTGATTTTATCAGGTACGGAATTACAGCGGCGGGACCGTTCCCGATTTTAACGGGATTCCCTTTTAAATCATCTTGATACCACTAACTGTAGATCAAAGTTAAACTTTGGCCTTAATTTCTAAGAAAATAGGTTAAAATTTCCTAATCTTTTTTCGGAGTCTTTTAGCAGCCTTTGCCTGTTTTTTTTTCTTTTGTACACTCGGCTTGTCGTAAAATCTTCTTTCCTTTATCTCCGAGTAGAAACCTTCCTTTGAAAGCTTTCTCTTTAGATCTCGTATGGCCTTTTCTATTTGATTGTTGTATACAATTACTTTCATATCCATGTAGCTAAACACTCGAGACGTCAGCTTTTCCGAGAGCTTAGCCCCTTTTCAACTCACCTCCCTCTTTTAAAATATATTCTTGGGAAAATTGTACCAGCCTTTTCTCCTCACTTTTGATTATTTTCACAACAAGGTTTGGATTATATATGTAACTAAGTAATTGTCAATATTTTTATTTTTCTACTAAATCCTCTCCAATCTCGCAACAGATTCTATATGATAGGTATTTGGGAATAGATCAATTGGCTGAACCTCTTCCAATGTATATCCTTCTTTTAATAAAGCGACATCCCTGGCCAAAGTGGAAGGGTTACAGGAAATGTAAATAATTCTTTTAGGTAATAATCTAAGTATCCGGTCTATCACTCCTCTTTGCATCCCAACTCGAGGTGGATCAGCTATTAACACATCTGGTTGAATAGTAAATTGGGATAAAAACATTTTCACATCCCCACAAACAAACTCACAGTTATCTATCCCATTCAACTGGCAATTCCTCTTGGCGTCTGCTATTGCTGCATTCGATATATCTACGCCCATTATACGTGCTGCCTGGGAAGCCAAAAAGATAGAAATTGTTCCTATCCCGCTATAAAGATCAAAAATTGTCTCCTTTCCTGTTAAAGAGGCAAACTCCTTTACCGACTGATATAATCTCTCTGCCATCGAGGTATTGGTCTGGAAAAAGGAATTTGCTGATATTTCAAAAGTTAGCGTCCCTATTTTATCTTTAATATGTCCCTCACCTGCAAAAACCTTTTCCCATTCGCCAACTGCTGTCCCCCCCCTTCTTGTATTAATGTTATTTACTATAGTGGCAATCTCATTAAATCTGTCTTTAAGGGTTGAAGCCAGAAGTTGAATAGGGGCATCTCTCTTTTCACTCGTTATAATATTTACCATCCATTCATCAAAGAAATAGGAATGGCGTAACATGAGGTAACGCCAAAAACCCTGATGAGTCTTAAGCCCATAGACAGGTATTCCGCTCTCACGTATATATCTTTTTGCCTCACGTAATATCTCATTGCCTTCTTCTTTCTGAAGAAGGCATCCCTCTATGTCTATGATCTTATCAAAGGTGCCTGGGACATGAAGACCAAGAGCAAAGCTGTTATTGCCCTTCTTTTCATCTCTCTCGTGAGACAACAACCACCTTCTGTCTGAAAAAGAGAATTCCATTTTGTTTCTATACTCAAATATCTGTGGAGATGCTAAAGGCGGATGCATTGTAAAATCAGTTGCCATACCAATATGATTCAGCAATTCCATAACAAGGGCATGCTTATATTCCAGCTGCTTTTCATACTCAATGCATTGCCAGGTACAACCACCACAAAAATCGCTGTAAGGACAAGGGGCAATAATTCTATGGGGTGATGCCTCTATCACTTCTAAAATCCGTGCCTCTGCAAAATTTTTTTTAGTTCTTACAACTTTTGCAATAACCCTGTCACCCGGGACAGTGTTGGCCACAAAAATTGCCATGTTATTCAGATGTGCAAGTCCCCTGCCACCGTAAACAACCTTTTCCACACTCAGTTCTATCGTCTCTCCCCTTCTAATATCCATTTTCTTAATAAGTGTCTAAAATGAGCTAAAGTTTCAGGTTCACCTAACCTTTAACGGAAAACCAACCACAATTTCTCAATTCTCAATGTTAGATTTTTCTCTTGTCTATTGTGTCTATTATGTTAAATAAATACCTTATAAGTGCCTAAAATTGCAGGTGAGCTAAAGATACAATGATTTAATTCAGTAACCTTAGACACTTTTACACATATAATTTACACCCATAATGCTGCATTACCCGACCATAAATCCAACAATAATAAAAATTGGCCCCCTTCAGATACGTTGGTATGGAGTCATGTATATCCTTGCCTTTCTGGCCTCTTATTTTCTAGTAAAATATCAAATAAGAAAAAAAAGGTTAAATATCGATATAAACACGGTAAATGATCTTTTTTTATTTCTGATAATCGGCCTTATTATTGGCGCACGCCTAGGCTATATTGTTTTTTACAATCTTCCTTTTTATCTCAATCATCCAGTAAAACTATTTGCCATATGGGAAGGAGGAATGTCCTTTCATGGCGGATTAATAGGCATTATCTTCTCTGGCCTCATTTTCGTAAAAAAACACAAAGCCAGTTTCTGGGAATTTGCTGATCTTATTTCTGTCACTGCTCCTATTGGATTAGGTCTTGGAAGGCTTGGTAACTTTATTAATGCAGAGCTCTATGGTAGAGTCACTAATCTCCCCTGGGGCATGATCTTTCCATCAGGTGGAGTTCTTCCAAGGCATCCCTCTCAATTGTACGAGTTGTTCCTTGAAGGGATTCTCCTGTTTATAGTTCTGTGGTGGATAAAGGATTTCCATTTTAAAAAAGGAACACTTTTCTGTGTATTTCTCATCCTTTATAGCATCTTCCGTTTTTTTATCGAGTTCTTCCGAGAACCAGATCCACAGCTTGGCCTTATCTTTTCCTTTATAAGCATGGGTCAGGCTCTTTCTATCATTATGTGTATCTTGGGTTTGGTCTTGCTTTGTTTTAGGCCTGAAAAGGGAAAACTGCGTAAGTAATTTTCCGGCGAATTCAAGTTTAACATTACATAATTCATCCAAAACTAAAAGTCTAAAGCAAAGCATTGTTCCCTTGCATCCGTCCAAATCTTTATAAAAAAGCTATAGTCCACCAACTCCTGGAGCAGAAAATTTTTTTATTAGCTATTCTCCATATCGCATTGATTAAACATAACAAACAAATTATGTAACAAGTTTTATTTGTATTTAACATACAGCATTGGCCAGATAGGATTATTTTTCAAACATATAAAATAGTATAATAATTCTAACCTACCACAGCAACGTGCATTTTTTCAAAGAAGCTATTTTCATAACTACATCTTGACTTTTTCAATCAAGTTGGTTTTATTGATAAGACCTCAACTGTGTTAAAGGTTTTATTCCACAAATTATTGTACGTTTTTACTTCTATAATTCAAAAATTGGACTTAATGTTTCAGAATAAACCGCGGGACAAATACCGCCTTTTTGGCTACAGATGGATGAGACCCTGTATCCTGTCTTTAAGATCTTTCTGTAACGCCTACAGTACCATTTGCCACCTATTCCTTACTTTCGTCATTCTACTTTCAATTCCTGCGTATTCCTTTTCAGATAATAATGATCAATTCCCTAATAATCCAAAAATCCCATGGCACATTGTTGCAGACGAAATAGATTATGACGATAAAGCTGGCTACTATATTGGAAAAGGTAATGTAATGATCACCAAAGAGGATAAAAAACTTACTGCTGATTTTATCCGTTTTGATCAAAAAACTATGAAGGTATATGCAAAAGGCCATGTGATAATGACAGCAGGAGAAGATACCCTGACTGGAACAAGCATTGAAATGAATTTAGAGGCAGACACCGGTACTGTATATAATGGAACCATTTTTATTAAAGAAAACCATTTTTATATAAAAGGCGATAAAATTCAAAAAATTGGCAAAGATTCATATGCTGTCGACAAAGCCAGCATTACAACATGTGACGGCGAAAAACCGGCATGGAAGATAACCGGAAGAAATCTTAAGGTTACAATAGAAGGCTACGGTTTTATAAAGCATGCTGCTCTATGGGCAAAAAAAGTACCTGTCTTCTACACTCCCTTCCTTTTTTTTCCTCTAAAATTAAAGCGCCAATCTGGCTTACTACTACCACAGATTGGGTACTCAGATCGAAAAGGTGCAGAATATGACCAACCTTTTTACTGGGCAATAAATGAAAGCTCAGATGCTACATTTTATCTACACCATATGGGACGTCGTGGAGAAAACCTCGGCTTGGAATACCGTTATGTTTTAGACGAAAGCTCAAAAGGGACCCTAATGTTCGACTTTCTCGATGACAAGAAGGTAGAGGATGGTACACTAGATTCCACCGAAAATTGGGGGTATGAAGATGATGGTGTATTGCGGCCCAATTCTGATCGCTACTGGTTTAGAATGAAGCACGATCAATCAATGCCATTTGATTTCTCTCTAAAACTTGATATAGATTTTGTAAGTGACCAGGATTACCTTCATGAATTCAAAGGTGGATACACAGGATTTGATAAAACAGATAAGTATTTCAACAAAACCTTCGGCAGGGACCTCGACGAGTATGATGATCCAGTAAGAGTAAACAGGTTGAATCTGAGCAGAAGCTGGTCCAACTATAGCCTGAACGCTGAAGCACGCTGGTATGACGATGTCATAACCCGACGCCAAGGGGATACGGATACAACCTTGCAGAAACTCCCGTTTATTGAGTTTAATGCGTCAAAACAGCGTTTTTTAAATACTTCCTCTTTTTTTGATCTCGACTCTGAATATACTTACTTTTTCAGGGAAGATGGCACAAAAGGCCATCGGGTTGATGTACATCCTCGGCTCTATCTACCATTAAGATATAAACATTATTTCACTTTCGAGCCTTCCTTTGGTGTGCGAGAAACCGCCTGGCGTATTAATGAAGACGAAAATACCTCTACGGAAAATGGTTGGAAATTGCATAGGGAACTATATGATGTAAAGCTAGACCTTTCCACAGAACTCTTTCATATATACCGTTTAAACGGCGAAGGCATGGACAAGATCAAGCATTCTATAAGGCCTCAGATTGTTTACGACTACATACCTGATGACCCGGATCTGTCTTTGTATCCTAATTTTGAAGAGGGAATAGACCGAATAGAGAGAAAAAATTTGGTTACCTATTCAATCACAAACACGTTTACATCAAAATCAAAAAAACATACAGCAGAAAGGGACAAGTATCAGAATAGTGAATATAACGAGCCGAACTACATCTACCGCGAGTTTTGCCGTTTTAAGCTTGAACAGAGTTATGACATCAACGAGGCAGAAGAAGATGATCCAGAGAACTGGGCAAACAATGAGGAAAAACGGCCTTTTTCTCCAATATACGGCGAGCTTGAGCTTGTCCCTGGCAACTACTTTTCCATGCATGCTGATGCCCAATGGTGCCAGTACGAAAGTGACTTTCTGTCGCATAATGTTGCAGTAAACGTATCGGATAAGCGCAAAGATAGGATATTTGTTGAACACCGGTATACAAGAAATTCAAGTAGATCTATTTATACAGATTTACTTTTGAAAATATCAGATAGGCTTAACGCTTATTCAAATTACGAACGCAATCTCTATGACAGGAAAACTATCAAATCAAGCTTTGGCTTTTTGTATAACGCTCAGTGCTGGTCAATAGAATTAGGCTACACGCACGAGGAAGATGACCGTAGATATACATTTATGATTAACCTTCATGGACTCGGAGGATTTGGTAGCGGTATTGAGGGGTACCATATGTAATATCCCTTTGAAAATACAGAGTGGTGGTCTGTGCATATTATGAGAAACCGAAAAAAGTTGTATAAAAATTTCGATACACATTTAATCTTACCCTTTTCAATCCTAATTATCTTTGTCTTATTGGTGTTAGGTTGTGGTAAAAAGGCGCCACCTGTGCCGCCTCGTCAGGCCAAACCTCCGACAGTCAATGACTTACGTGCAAGCATAGATGGGGGTATACTCAAGCTGACCTGGACTATCCCTAAGGAAAAAGGTAGGATTATATCTGACTTGTCTGGGTTTATTGTATATAGATCAAAAATGCTACTGTCAGATTCTGATTGCAAGAATTGCCCGGTGCTGTTTAAGCGTGTTGCTGATATTCCCTATGAAGTGAGTGCTTCTGGATATATGAAAAAAGGCAATATTACCTACACTGCAACTCTGGAAAAGGGCTATAGATATATCTATAAGGTAATTGTTTATAGAAAAGGGGTCACGAGCAGCGATTCAAATTATGTTGATCTTATCTATTAATCAGGGTAATATTTGTACGTTATTTAATGGTAACGTTCACGGTTCACCGTTATCCGTTGTCCGAAAGGGGAGATATTCCTCTGGAGCAACCTATTGTTTGACCTGTTGATGGATATGTATATTTAACAGTTCATTGCCATTATTGGCTTATCAATGAACGGTGAACGGATTTAATGTATACAGGAAAATGTTGTTTCTAAAAAGAAGTAATATCTGGATAATTTTTCTTTTTTTGATGATTGTTTCGGCCTGCGGATACAAGTTTACTGGTGGTGGAAGTTTTCCGGCCGGTATAAAGAGTATCTGTGTAGTGACTCTTGAAAACCGTACCTCTGAAACCGGAGCTGAGAATATATTTACAAATGACCTCATTTATGAAGTTACAAGGGACAACAAAGTCCTTTTGACAACCAAAGACAAGGCTGATGCCCTCCTTTCCGGCATAATTAAATCCATGAGCATTCAGACAATCTCCCGCACAGGGACTCACACTTCCCTCGAAAGACGAGTTACAATTACAATTGATGTAAAATTAACAGATCCCAATGGAAAGGTAATTTGGTATGCAAACGATGTTTCAGCAAACGAAGCCTATGATGTGATGTCAGACAAGCTGGCAACTGAACAAAAAAGGAGGGATGCCATTTCAGCTCTTTCAAAAAGGCTTGCGGAAAAGCTTTATGCTCGCATAACAGATGATTTTTAAGGGATTTTTTAGAAACTCCATTAAAACTTGTCTCTGCAACATAATTAGTAATGCCTCTCTCTTGGTTGCAGAGACTCAAATATCCTCACGCGGGAAGTGTAGAGGGTCAAGGTATGATTTTGCCTCACCAACAGTAAACAGAGACCCAGTAATCAATATCAAATCCTTTTTATCAGCCAAATCCCTGGCCCTCTCAATAGCT
>Ga0307379_10000635_pt1 | contig 58132 bp, 48 predicted proteins | sample UN2MG_FD_202237 | JGI IMG/M metagenome (GOLD analysis project Ga0307379, IMG submission 202237) | Soil microbial communities from Risofladan, Vaasa, Finland - UN-2 | ecosystem: Environmental > Terrestrial > Soil > Coastal area > Acid sulfate soil | place: Finland: Risofladan, Vaasa | collected... | reverse complement strand
GCTGCCCCTCAAGAACGACTGTAAGAACATGTAGTCTTTGTAGCTCCCTGTCGGTCATAGCTAGTCGTCCCATATAGGACATTTTCGCAGGGCAGTTGCGTAGGACATAATCCCTGGGCTATCACAAACCAGACATTTCCTGTTGAAAGACAAGCCGCGATGCGATACAAGAAGGACCTCGACACCAATATCCTGTATAAGGGGCAAGCCTATGAAAAAGGCAATCTTTCCCGTGTTGCTGGCAGTTGGCGTGGCCATCCTGTCAGTGATGATCACCCGCTGGACCGTCAAATCCGAGATCGAGGAAGAGGCCGGCTTCAAGACCGATCTGTACAAGATGCAGATCGAGTTCCTCGAGAATAACTCGATTCTGAGGCCCATCACTGATATCCAGAAGCGTCCCGACTTGCAGAAATACCTCCAGGAAGTCAATACGCTGGTCAACTGGTATTTCAAAAACCCAGTGGCCAAATTATGGGGCAAGCATCCCGGAAAAAACAACCCCGAGAGTATCATCAAGGAGAAACGCGAACTGGCCAAAGAAGAAGGTCCCCGGCAGCGGACCGCAAAGGGAAACCTGCCGATTTTGGAAGAAGCCTACGAGATGGTACACCGCGTCTACGACCAATTCAAGCAGGGAACCTACAAGGCCGTTGCCAGCGGCTACCAGGGTTCAGTTCGCCTGGACGTTTTTTCTGTCAAGAAAGACGGCAACAAGCTCCGTTGGGAGATAATGGTGTGGGGAGGCATCGGGCCAATCGTCTACGGCGGCTGGAACATGAAATTATTCAAGTCTCCCACGCCCGAAGAACAGGCCGCCTACGAAAAGGAATTGGCCCTAGCCAAACGGAAGCATCGAGAGCCGGAGATCAAAGACCCGGCAAGCGAGCATTTCGCCGAAAGCGCATCGGCCAGCCAGCATCCGGTTTTCAACTTTAACCTCGAGGGATCCGGCTATATCGCCGACTTTCCTCCCGGAGCACGGCTAAACTATTACTTCACGCCGCCTTGCCCTCCGGAAGCTGAAAAAGTGAAGATGACCTTCAACCTGAAATCACGCGCCATGTCGGGCCAGGACCAGATAATGAGCTTCGAGTTCGACATCCCGGTGGATGCCTCGTGGAAAGGGAACTGGGACGGCGTGCAGAAGGTGGAAGCCGCGCCGACCTACTGAGCTGTTTTTTCTTCTTCCGTCTTGGCAGGTGTCGCCGGCGTGGCAGCCTTGGCTGCTTGTCCTATCCTGAGGATCTTGTATTTAGCCTTTTTGCCAACGACGTGAATCACGGCCGCCATCCCGACGCTCTCGGTCCCGTCGTTCATGCTCCAACTCATGCTGTCGGCCGGGCCCGGGTTCAGGTACAGCGAGTCGACGTATTTATCTTGGGGGATGATCTCAGTGCCGTCGAGGTTGGTAGCCTTCCCTCCGGCTTCCTGGATGTTGCCGAAAGCGCCGAAGGGGATAGAAGCTTTGACGATTGCATTTGTCAGCCAAGGGTTACCGACACTGGCACCCTCGGAGACAACGTCGATGCCGTTGCGATCCTTCTGCCTCGGGGGTCCGTGCGAAACCAGCATGACCTGGTCGTTGGCCTGGTGCGCCAAGTCGAACAGCGATAGCGTGTCGCTTTCGTAGTACAAGCATTTGTCCCAGGTGCAATGGACGTATTCGGGATCGTGGTATCCGGGCATACTGATGATGTCCAGGTCGTCCAGATCGGCGCGCCGGACTTTATCCAGGCTGAAGACATTCGGATAGTCTTCCGACAGGGTCGTCATGGCGCTGTTAAAGGTCGTCTTGCACTCACGGTTGCCGATTATCGCCAGGACCGGGAGATCGCTCTCTGCAAGAACCGATATGACCTCGACGATATCTTCGAGGCTTTTAGCCACGGCCTCGCGGCGGGTCTTGCTGATTACGCGCCGTCGATAGCGTTCTTTATCGGCGCTGCTGAGAGGCTTTCCCTGGGCGTCTTTTTCGGGGGCATCGATTTCCTCCGGGACCGGCAAGACGCTGGCAATATCGCCCAAGTGGACAATAACCTCGACCTTTTCCTGCTTGAAGAATTTTACAATCTTGTCGATGTTTTCCAGGTTCTTCTTGGTTTTTTCCTTGGTGTCGGATATAATTCCCACTACTACCTCGGAATCCGGGTCTTTGTCGAGTTGGGTGAGCAGGTATCCATCCAGTTTGAACTTGTGATCTGCAAATGCAATAATCTTCGGCTTGCCGCTGAGCTTCACGGGCCCGACACAATCATCCAGCGAAGCCTTGAAAACCGGCTGGGCAGGTGCCGCCTTATGAGTAGTCTCAGGCTGCTTCTTTTCGTTTTTCTCGCTCTTCTCCTTGTCCTTCCCAAGGCAACCCACCGCGAAGACTGCGCAAACCAGCAAGGTTACCGCCCTGGGAAAGAACAACCTGGAAAGGCTATTCATGATGACCTCCTCGAGTGCGCAGGCTCGCCTCGCACGTATGAAACCCGGATCTCGGGTCAGTATACACAATCTGCCTCACCCTACAAGAAATTAGTTTCTAACTGAATACACTCCGAGACGCGTTGACTCCATGCACCAGGCTGGGTAGTCTGAAACCCGAACAGATGAAGGAATCAAGCAAGCATGCAGCGCTGCGCGGGCGGGTTGCCGCGTTCATCCGCGCCAACGGACTTTGCAAGCCCGGAGACCGGGTTCTTGTGGCCTGCTCCGGGGGCCCGGACTCCAGCGCCATGATGGATTTGATGCGGTCGCTTTCAGACCGGCTGGAAATCTGCCTTGGTGTGCTGTACGTCGACCATCACCAGTTTGCCGGTTCGCGGCGGGCTTGTGCTCAGGTCAAGGCGCGCTGCAGGCACTGGCGCCTGCCATTCTGCGAAGCATCACTCGATCAGAAGACCCCGTCCGGATCATCGGAGGCAACACTGAGAGAGGCTCGCTATCGGGTTTTTTCGCGCGTTGCACTCCAGGGCGGTTACGGGCTAGTGGCCACGGGCCATACACGCACCGATCAGGTCGAGACTGTCTTGATGCGCATCTTCCGTGGCACCGGCGTGGATGGACTGACCGGAATACCCGCCAGGCGCTCGGGCATATTCATCAGGCCGCTACTAGAATGTGATCGTGAAGAAATTCTCGACTATTTGCGTTCGCGCAGGCTGCGCTGGTTTGACGATCCCACCAACAGCAGCAAGGCATATCTCAGGAACAGGATCAGGCACGAATTGCTCCCTGCGATAAGGCGTATTGCCAACCCCTCGGTCGAACGGGCAATCCTGCGGCTATCGAGAGCTGCGTCCCGCGACTGTGACTTGCTTGGTAAGATGGCTGTCACGCTTCAACAAAGCTCACTCGAGGCTGGACGGCCGGCGCTGACCGTTGACGTTCTCACCAACTTGCACGATGCCGTCCTCTCGAGGGTCGTCCTGCACATGTTGAGAGGGCTGTCAGGCACCGGCGCAAACCTCGAACAGGATCACGTCGAGCGGATCATCGCCATGCTGAGGGCCTCTGAGCGATCCGCCGACTGGAGTCTCGATTTGCCCGGAGACATGTTTTGTCGGGTCCAGCAGGGGCTTTTTTCGTTTCAGCCCCGGCACCCGGAGACAGCAAAGATGTTCAAGGCTGAGTTGACCGGACCGGGGGAAGTCATCCTGATGCCTACGGGTTCGCGGATCGAGTTGCGCCTTCAGTCTGACTGGGATCCTTCCGAAGCTTCTCGCTTCGCGGCTTTCTTCGATGGCAATCAGATCGACTTTCCCTTGATTGTGCGTTCGCCATCACCCGGAGACCGGATCGACGTCTGGGGAGGAAGCACCAGGAAGGTCTCGCGGGTTCTGCAAGATGCCAAGATCCCGCGCCACATGCGCCCGGGCATACCGTTGCTGGTATGCGGGACAACGGTATTGTGGGTTGCGGGATTGCGACGCTCCATGACCGCACCCGTCAAGAGAGGTTGTACGAAAATCCTGGCGGCGACGCTAATCCAGCTGCATGATGATAACATGTAAGACAACCTGTAAGCGTTTGACAAATTAGCCCGCCGGTGCTACTGAACTGGCTGTATTTGAAGCCAAGGAGTTGACGATGCTTGTCGGAGTAATGGCGGACTCGCATGACAACATACCAGCAATAGAAAAAGCGGTTGATTTTTTCAATGACAAAAAAGTGGGCTTCATCATCCATGCCGGGGACTTCATTGCTCCCTTCGCCTTGAAACCTCTGGACAGAGTTCGCTGCCCGTGGATCGGAGTTTTTGGAAACAACGACGGCGAGCAGGCGGGTCTCACAGGCCAATCGAAGGGCCGCATCCAGCCGGCACCATACGAGTTGAACCTCGACGGCAAGAAGGTCGTCGTGGTTCACGACCTGACGTCGGTCAGCATCGACAAGCTCGTCGAGCAGGGCGCCGAATTGATCATTTCGGGGCACACGCACGAGGCCGAAATCAAGAAGACCGACGGCGGCACCTTGCTCGTCAACCCGGGCGAAATTGGGGGTTGGCTCTATGGGAAAAAGACTATCTGCATCGTGGACACCAGCAATCTCGAGTGCACGCTGCATGAAATAGAATCTGATTGAAGCGCTTAATTTTCCAACCTATTTGATGATCGTGGCGAAGGCGTGAAAAAGCTCGCCTGTAAGCCTGGCGGAATGTGCCCGGACACCGGATCCAGCGCGAAGATGGTGGTTGAGCACCTTTCCCGTGCCGGACTGGCGCCTGGTGTGGGGCGTGAAGAGATTCATCTTGTAACGCAGGACGCCGCGACGGACGTGGTGAATGAAGGTCACGGTACCGTCGGAGTCGACACGCTCGACGATGCCGACGTGAGTCAGGAGATCGTTGTTGCGCCCATCGCCGTTGCGGTCGAATGTGTTGTTGAAGAAGACCAGATCTCCGATTGCAGGCACCTTGTGGTGATGCACGAGGCCGCGTTTCCAAAGGGCCGTGTAAATGGCGGCCACACCGCTACCTCCGACGCCAGGTGCCTTCAGAAGACTCGTATCGATTCCGTCCCGGGTGAGGGTGGCAAGCACGAAACCGGAACAGTCCTGTCGGAATCGACGCCCGTTGATGTTATACTTCGGATGGTGCAACATGGATCTGGCCTGCGAAGCGAGGGCCAGGTGGAGATCGGAAATATCGGAACCACTGGCGGGAGTGTAGAGAACTTCGAGGTGCTTCCGGGGCGATACTAGATTGTTGCGGCAACTGTTCAGCAGGGGATGTGAGAATGAACTCGTACAGGCTGGAATCGGCCGTCTAGCGACAATATCGGGCATAATCGATGCCTCTTTGGAAGTGGCACTGTCGAGTCCGATCGTGGAATCGTGAAATAGCGGATGACGAAATTGCGGAAAAATCGAGGGAGACGTGGCTGAGACACAACCTGTAAAAGTAGTTCCAATAACCAAGACGATTCTCAATCTGGTAAGAAGTCTCACAGAAATCCTCCTTGAAATAAATTATGTCCCACATTAGCCTACATGTCAAGTTATAGACCACATATGCCTACATTATACCACCTGGTACTGGCAAGCCTGCTTTTTTGCCTTGCGGCTTCCCAGATGGCGTGCCTGACTGGATCATGGGATCAATTAAAGAAGAGTCAGGACGTCGACGAACTGATGCGCTTCGTCCGTGAGTTCCCAGAAGACCCCAATGCTGCCGACGCGTTACGCAGGGTTGAATTACTTCACTACCGAGATGCTGTTGCCGTGAACACTCCTTATGCCTACAGGCTATTTTTACGACGGCATCCGGGCTCGGTCCATGCCATCGAGGTCAGACACCGTTTGGAAGACCTGGACTTCGAAGTTGCCCGCCGGGCGAACGACCTCATTGCGCTTCGGACCTTTCTCAATCACTGGCCTCGTGGGAGATTTTCGAGCCGGGCGGCGGAGTTGATCGTTGAGATCGCATGCAAAAATTTGCTTGGCAGCAGAGATCCCGCGGCTATCTCGAAATTTGTAAAAACAAACCCGGCTGCCCCTTGCAAGGATGAGTTGCACACACTTGCCGAGAAACTGCTCTTCACCCGCGCCAGGGACTCAGGTGGAGTTCGCGAACTTCTGGAGTTTACAGACAGCTATCCCGCGGTCCGGTTCGCCAAGACGGCAAGGCACACAGTCGTCACCCGGCAGATCCGCGCCTTATTGAATGCTGCACAATTCGAACAAGCGAAGCGGTTAGTCACCGGCCTTGCCGAAGCGCAGACGCAGTCCGTTCTCATGAAGACAATCGAGCAGGCCAGGCTCGACTGGATCTCGTCCTCGTTCGATCCACGGGCCATGCTCGCCGAGTTGGAAAATTTTCCCGCAGACAGTGCCTCGCGGGTTCACAGACGTGCGGCCGTCATTCAGAGGAGGCCCAAGATCTTCGGGCCCTTGGAAAATGCAACCAGGATACTGAGATCGCCCCTGGCCAGCCTTGCAGGGGTAGCCGATCTTCGCGATCCGCGGGATCGTTGGACGCTGATCGACAGGTTGGCTCTTCTTCCCGACGAGCAATGCGCGGATTTCCTGCTGGCCGCCCTGGCCGATTCGTTCCTCGAGGTACGCAGACAGGCGCTGCGCTCACTGCGCGAAGTTCTGGAGGGTTTGGGGAAGGTCCGATCGGAAAGCTGGCTGCATGCGAAGACGGCGGCAATCGAGGCAAAGGCCCGCAGCGGAGTGCTGTTGCTGAAACTGGCCGTGCTGCGAGCGCTCGCGGGCGACAAAGACCAGGCGCTTCTGATGCTCATGCGGGAGACAGAGAACACTGGGAGTGAAGACATTTTCCCGGGCTATCTGGCAGCGCGTCTAAGCGCCGAATTCGACAACGAGAAACGCGCGGCCACCGTGGCCAAAAGGTTTTCAGACGCGGCCAGGCGATTTTGCAACGACAGAGTCACGGCCTGGCGTGAAGGCGGTTTGGCCGACAGCCAGAATGGCTGGTTGACATTGCGGCAACTTTTCGGGGCCACCAGGTTGTGGAACGAGGTGTTGGCACCATTCGGACATGGGAAAGTTGGCAAGGCGCGAATCTCGGCCTTCGAGTCGTTTCTTGGCCCCTGGTTGGAGCAAAGCGGCAATGTGCTCGACACGACAAGGGCTTTTCTCGTTCAGGCCGAATCCGGCTGGGCGGGCTCGCATACCGGCTACGACCTGTCGAAGAGCCGGCACGTAACCGAGCCGCGCCAGAACCAGGCTGCTACTTTCGAAAAGGAGGCTCTGTCCAGTCTGGCCTTCTGCGGCAGAACGGCTGCATTAACTTCGCTCTCGTGGGCGGCCTGCTGCCATCCGCGTAAAGAGACTCGCAGGCTGGCCGCAACTGTCAAGTTGCAGGCCGATCTTGTGCGCAGAGTCGCGTTGCTGTGGCCGCTTTTGGACTGCGGGCGTTGAACGCCCCTGCCAAACAACGACGTCATCCTGAGAAATAATACTTGTCTCTTTTGACCGTCTATGTCTTCATTTCATATGACGACGGGAGGGCGGGGTGTGTATCTACCCGACTCGGGTCAGAAGGAGTTGATAGTGCCCAGGTTTGTGTTGCGGGCATATATTGCGGGATTATTCTTTTCGATGGCCCTCGCGGCAGCTGGCGCTCAGGCTGCTGATATGCCCAGCGTGGCCGTGATAATGAGCAGATCGATCCCTCCCTATCGAAAAGCCATCGAGGGGTTCAAGAAAGCCCTGCCGTGCAGGACAAAGGTGTTCGAAGTCAAGAAAGAAAGGAGCTTCGCCGAAGTGGCCGGCGAGGTGAAGACGGAAAAGCCCGACCTGATTCTGGCGATCGGTTCCAGCGCTCTCAGGCTGGCGATCGATAATTTCAAAAAGATCCCGGTTGTTTTCAGCATGGTACTTTCCGTCCCAAAGCTACCCAAGAACGTTTGCGGTATATCCATGATGTTGCCGGCCAAGGTGCATCTGAAGGGCTTGAAACTTGTCGCGCCTTCCGTAAAAACAATCGGAATCGTGTACAACCCCGACAACTCCGGCAAACGCGCGGACGAGTTCAAGGCGGCCGCCGGGAAATTCGGCATGCAGGTTGCGGCCATAGCGATCAAGTCGAGGAAGGAAGCCTTCTCCTCGATAAAGCTCCTCAGCGGACGTGTGGATGCCGTCTGGATGATCATGGACAAGGACGTGGTGGCCAATTTCGGCCTGATGCTGACGCTCTCGGTGCAGCAGAAGATTCCTTTCGCGACTTTCAGTTACCGCTACGTCGAAAAGGGCGCCTTGCTGGCGCTGTGCCCCAAGTTCGCTGCTCTCGGACGTCAGGCCGGCGAATTGGCCGCCAAGATCCTGGGAGGCGCACCAGCCTCGAAATTCGGTATCGCCTATCCCAACAGCTTCTACTACTCTTATAATGTAAAGACCGGAATGAAGATCCAGCTGGGAGTTCCGCAGGCGATCTTGAAGAGTGAGCACCGGCTCTACGGTAACTGACGTCATTAACTGTAATGAAGAACTATCTCCTGACGGCTCCTGTCGTCAAAAAAAGCCGACATTTCGAAGATCTGCTGAATCCACAACAACTGGAGGCGGCATGCGCACCCGACGGCGCCGTGCTCGTGATTGCCGGCGCCGGTAGCGGCAAGACGCGCATGCTTACCTACCGGGTCGCCTTCCTCTTGCAGAAAAGCGTCCGCGCGTCTTCCATCGCCTTGTGCACTTTCACCAACAAGGCCGCCAAGGAAATGCTGACCCGGGTCGGGCACCTGGCCAGCAGCGGGTCGAATGACGTCATGGGAGGCACATTCCATCACCTGGCCAACAAGTTTCTCAGGGAATTCGCCGTGCGACTCGGCTTCGATCCGGATTTCGGCATCCTCGACAGGGAAGACTCGCGTGATCTCATGGCGGACTGCATCGCCGAGCGTGAGAAGAAAGGAAGCGGGCGCATGCTGCCGCGCCCGCCCGTTCTTTGCGATCTGGTCAGCCACGCCGCTAATACGTTGCAGCCCCTTGACGATGTCGTGTCTCAAAGGTCGCCATCGTTTGCGCGCATTGCCGATCAGATAATGGCAATTGCGACAATCTATGCGAATCGCAAGCGCAAGATGAACACGATGGATTTCGACGATTTGCTTACCAACCTCAACGAGCTTTTGTCCGAACAGTCGGACGTGCGCGACGAGATCTCCTCCCGCTGCAAACATGTCCTGGTTGACGAATACCAGGACACAAATCCGCTCCAGTGCCAGATCATAGATCGCCTGGCCGCGATTCATGAAAACCTGACCGTGGTCGGAGACGATGCGCAGTCGATCTACAGTTTCAGGGGGGCCAGCCTGGAAAACATGCTGACCTTCAGCGATCGCTGGCCCGCGGCGCGACGTTTTTTCCTCGAGACCAACTACAGGTCGACCCCGCAGATACTCGTTGTGGCCAACAAATCCATTGCCCATAACATGCACCAGCTTCCCAAGAAGCTCTCGGCGGTCCGCGGCGACGGCCGGCCGCCGGTCCTGGCCGTCGTCCGCGACGTTGATCAGCAGGCCGCATTCGTTGCCCAGCGCTTGCTGGAACTGGCGGGGGAGGGCATCGCGCTTCGTGACATGGCCGTGCTTTACCGCGCTCACTACCACAGCATGGAACTCCAACTCGAGCTAGCCCGGCGTGAAATCCCTTTCGTCGTGAGATCCGGTGTGCGCTTTTTCGAGCAGGCGCATATCAAGGATGTACTGGCCCACCTGCGTCTGTACACCAATCCGCTGGATGAGTTGAGCTGGCTGCGGATTCTGAAAATGCAGCCGGGTATCGGCAGAAGCGGGGCCATAAAAATTTTCAGCATCCTTGGTAATTCGAGCTCGCCTTTTGCATCTGCTCTCGATCTTGGTGAACATGATCTACCTCAAAGAAGCCGCCCGGGTTGGAAGAGCCTGCGGGAGCGCCTGATAAAAATAAACGAAGCCGGGAGCGACGGCACGCAAGCGATCATCGAAGCCGTGTTGCAATACGGCTATCGCGACCTGCTGCCGACCCTGTTCTCCAATCCGGAAAATCGACTCGAAGACATCGAGCAGCTGGCAGAGTATTCGAAACACTTTCCGGACACGCGGGCATTCTTGTCAGAGCTGAACCTGCTGTCGAGCATCGGCTCCGAAGACGTGCTCGGCGCCGACCACCAGGATGATCACTTGATCCTCTCGAGCATTCACCAGGCCAAGGGCCTGGAATGGAAGGTGGTCTTCACAATAGGGCTAAACGAGGGCCTCTTCCCCCACCCCCGCTCGCTCTCCGAGGAGGGGGGGGATGAGGAAGAAAGGCGCCTCTTCTACGTGTCCATCACCAGGGCAATGGATGAACTGTATCTGGTCTGCCCGTTGGTGGCCGACCGGCAAGGCCGCAGGCGGGCCGTCATGCGCCAATCCCGCTTCGTGGATGAAGTGGCCTCTGGCGACGCCGTGGAGCGCTGGTCGATCAAGGATGCCACTTGAACCAGGTAGTCGTTGGGAGATAGGCTGTTTACATGATCTTGTGCGTAAAAAAAACAATTCACTGGTTTTGCTTGCTTGTTGCACTGATCGGGCTTTCGGGAAGCGCTTGCGTGACCAGCTCGCAAAGAGCCCGCTCGGTTTTCCTCAAGGGCAAGATGGAGTTCGAGAAGGGCAACGTGCTTGGCGCTTACCGCACTCTTGCCGGCCCGCGGCCGGATAGAGTCGCTTTGGGGCTTGGCTACACGAAGTTGCTCAGGAAGGTTACGCGCGCCGCCGAGTACCTGATCGAGCACTGGTTGCAAAAGGGCGATTTCTGGGCCAAACAGGGCAACCTGCCCAAGGCCTACAAGTACTACTCGGACATCGCCGGGAATCTGCCTGATAGAGATCCGCTCAGAAGAAAACTTCTGGGCAAGGCCAGGCTTCTGGGCGAAAGATTGAGCTATCTGAAGAAGAGCATCAGCGACCTGGTCGAACAGGGGCGCGATGATTTCAGGCGCGGCCGCATCAAGGAGGCTCGCGCCAAACTGCTCGAGGCGCGTTGGATGGCCTTGGAGAACAACCTCTCGTTCGATATCGCCACGGAAAGATTGATCGAGGAATGCAACCGACGCGCGCCCAGCGAGTTCGACCTGGTCCTCAACGACGAACCCGAAGGGGGGCCGGTATCCCCGCTGCAGTCCGTTCTCAAGATCCCCTTGGCGCCCAAGAAAAACCGTAAGACACCCTCAAGGACCAAGCGACCAACCATCCGGCCGAGCAGTCCTCCCGCGGACATTCTTGCCAGAAGCGTACAGGTTACGGAGATGCTGCAACAGGTGCGCGATCACATGCGCACCAGAAAATTCGCAAAGGCGATCACCCTCTTGAACAAAGTCTTGGCAATCGACCCCGAGAGCCAGGAGGCCAAGGCCTTGTTTGCCAGGCTGGCACCGATCCACAAACAACTGGTGAGTGACCTGATGAAAAAGGCCAACGACTACTTCGCCAGAGAGGAACTGGGAAAGGCCAGACCCTTCTATCTGCGTGTACTGCAGATCGATCCGAACAACATCAGGGCAAAAGAAGGCCTTCAAATGTATCATCGTCTGAAGGAGCTGAAAGAGCGCGAAAAATAGGCTGACGGCGTTACGGCGGCGTGCCGGCTTCGACGCCGCCATCGGCCTGGGCAGGCGGAATGGTTACAAAAAACACCGAGCCCTGGCCGGGCTTGCTCCAGAATTCTATTGCCCCCGCATGCTGGTTGACAATCCGCTCGACTATCGAAAGGCTCAACCCGGCGCCCTTGCGGTTGCCCTTGGTGGTAAAAAAGGGAGTGAACAACCGCGGCTGGTCTGCCTCGGCAATGCCGTGCCCGGTATCCTTGACCATGACCACGACATGCTGCCGGTTGTTGGTGTTGGTGCTCAATTCGAGTGTACCCCCCTCCGGCAACATGGCTTCCCGGGCATTGGTAACCAGCGCGGTCAGAACATACCTGAGCTGACCGGCATCGCCCATCACCCGGGGCAGGTCCTGCGCCATGTTGAGCTTCATGGTCACTTTTTCCTTCTCGAGACCGTCTGTGAAACTGCGGCTTGTGTCGAGCAGCAGCGAGTTCACATCGAGCGATTCGGTGGGAAAGTCCTCGTCGCGCACGCAGCGCAGGATCCTTTCCAGCGCCTCGCGGCCTGAACGAGCCTCTTGGTCCATGAGAGTCAGGTAATTCTTGAGTTGGCCCTCCACACCCGGTTGCCTTAAAGCGATCTCGGTGTAACCCACTACGCCGGCCAGAGACTTCTGAACTTCGCGCGCAACTCCGCGCCCGAATCTCTGCAGCGCCTCTCGGTTTTGCAGGCGCGCTCGCGCCTGTGCCTCGGCCGTATTTTTACGATCGCGCTCTTCCAGAAATACTCCCAGTTCACGCAATTCAGACGCAAGCGCGGATAATGGAAGCAGTTCGCTCGAGCCCTGGCCGACGCGGAAGTCTTCGCGGCCGAGTTTCTCCACAACCAACCGCATCTCGTCGACCGGACGAGTTATAGCACGCGATAGCAGCGTGGCGGCGAGCGCGGCCAAGAGCAGCACGATCGCCAAGACAACCAGCGCCCGCAGGAGAAACTGGGATACGGCAGCCTGGCCGAGCAAGCTCCACATGCCAATTCCCAGGCCCGCCGCACAGCCAATACCGGCCAGCGACAAGAAATAAACGAGAAAAAGAAGGCGGCAACTTCTATTCATGCGATGCAGCCAGCTTAAGGTCCCGGGGAGTGAACTGTCAAGAAACAGGCGGAACCTCGGAAGGTTCTCAGTACTCCCAATAATCTCTTGACCACCTTGGCGCAACGTGTGTACGCTGCGCCCCCATGCTTCAAGTCGACGAAGTAAATTCAGACTGGAGTGTCCTGCTTGCCATGGGCGAATCGGAGACGGTTCGCTTGCTGGGAATAGTTCTGGACGGGTTCGGATACACGCCGATTGAGTGCCGCAACGGGGATACGGCCTTCGAAAGCCTGTCCGCCAACACTCCTTTCGCGGCGGTCGTCGATATGCGTCTCGGGGACGCCGAGCGAATCTGCAACATGGTGAACGAAAGAGGCGGCGTGTGCCTGATCATCCTGGTCGATGAAGACAAAGACGATCCCCAGGAGACCTCCAGTCGCCTGCAGGCTCACGCCTGGCAATCGATCAGGGCCGAGCCCGAGAAACTTCTCTCTACGCTGCGCGATATCGCCATACGCATCAACGGCGATGACTGACGCGTATCAGCAGAAACTATCTATAAAGGCCTGCGAATCACCGTCGATCAGCCTGGCGGCAAACTGTACCAGGTGCTTCACCTGCTCGTCGCTCATGGGCTCCGCGGTCGCCCGGGACATGTGCAACAGGAAGAAGTTTCTCGAAAAGAGCCTGCGCATGATGCTGCGCAGTTGAGGCATTTTCTGATCTTTGACCCTGCTGACCCTGTAAGGAGTCACTTTCTGTGAAACCGAAAAACCCTTTGGCTGCACCTGCCGCAACTCGTCGATCTCGACCAACTCCTCGACATCCATGGCGGTGAACTTGTCGAGCACTATTTCGCCGTTTTTCGTCTCTTGCTGAAGCCGGGAGGCCAGGTTCACGGCCGTCCCACATACGGTATAGTCCATTCTACGATCCGAGCCGATGTTCCCAACGATCAGGCGTCCCGTGGCAACCGAGAAACCAAAGTTGCGCGGTTCCAGAACCACGTCCACACCGGAGCGCACGGCCTCGCCTATGACCTGATTGAGAATCCAGACCGCCGATTTCATGCTTACCGCGGCCAGCGTGGCGCGATGCGAATTATCTATTGCGCGCGCCGCTGACGGCTCAAAAAATGCCATAATCGCGTCGCCCATGGTCTTGTCCACCACTCCGCTAAACTGGTGAACCACTTCGAAAAAGAGATCAAAGTACGTATTTAGGATCCAGACCACATCGGATGGTGAGCGCTGGTTGCTCATTGCCGTAAAGTCGCGCATGTCCCCGAAGAGCACGGATACCTGTCGCAGGGTTCCCCCGGGACGAGCCAGGCTCTCGTCCCGGACGAGTCTTTCGGCAATCGACTTGTCGACGTAACGAAAAAACAATTCTGTTCGGGCAGCCATGTCGTTGAACGCTCCGGCCAGCTCTCCGATCTCGTCGTTGCTCTTTATTGTCAGGCGAGTCGAGAATTCTCCCCGGGAGATGCGCCGCGTTCCCTCGAGAACCATTGCCAGCGGCTTTATAGTCCGGCTGAGCGTAATGAAGCCGATCACGATTACAAACCCGGCGATGATACAGGTGATCAACAGAACCCGGCGCGTCGCCGATTTGACTGCAATTCGCAAGGCCCCCCGACCGACCCGCACGACGACCAGGCCGACCTGTACACCGCTGAATTTAGCAACCCGGGCGAAAACAAGCTGATCGTTGTCTTCGTCCACCGCCTGGACGGACGAGCGCACATTGCGAACATCCACTACGGGATCGTAGAACGGCTTGCCCAGAGCCCCCGGCCTGGCATCTGCCACTATCTTGAAGTCGTGGTCCAAGACCGACACAGATTCGACGTCCGGTTCTTTGATAGCGCTCGCCAGAGCGGTTCCAATCTTGGCATCGTCCTTGCTCAAGAGCAGCGGAGCGACGGTATAAGCTATGTTTCGGGCAACCGCGCCGCCGCGCTTGTACATCTCGGATTGCAACTCCTCCTTCATGTAGCCGAGGAAATACCAGCTCAACAAGGCACTGGTTGCCAGAATGGTGAACATGATCAGCAGCGAGTACTTGACGGCAATAGGGATTCGCATCTTGCAAACTCCAAACTCGCTGTTAGTGGCATTTACGAATCGTTTTTTGATTCGTTAGTGCCACGTTATGCTGGCATAATCAGTGTTACTATCACACTGCGCTTTTCCTTGCCACATTTGCAGTCCGGTGCTAGACAACTTGACAGGATGAAGTTTCCCTCCTTCCACACACCAGAGGCAATTGGTCGCACAATTGCCAGGAGTTTCCAGCAACTCCCCACCAATGTGATCTCCCGTATCTTGGGAGAATTCGCACGCAGCCAGGCATCGCGCCACGTAATCAAGCCTTTCTCGCATTTTTACGACATTGCCACTAAAGAGGCTGAGAAGAACATTCAGCAATACGAAACGCTGAACGAGTTCTTCACCCGCCGGCTGAAGCCCGGCGCCCGGCCGATCGACCCCGATCCGCGGGCGATTGTTTCTCCGGTGGACGGTTCCGTGTCGGCCTGGGGACGTTGCCAGAAGGACCGCTTACTGCAAATCAAGGGAGTCCATTTCGACCTCTTCGGCCTGTTACGTGACGGGCCGATGGCAAAGCTGTTCGAGAACGGTCACTACGCGACGCTCTACCTCAGCCCGCAGGATTACCACCGCGTGCACGCGCCCGTGGATCTCGAGATCACCGGCCTCGGCTACATGCCGGGAACCCTGCTTCCGGTCAATCCCCCGAGCGTCCGCTGGATTCCGGGCTTGTACACCCAGAACGAGAGGATCACGGTATACGCCGACAGCCCCGCGGGGCCACTCGCAATGGTTCTGGTGGGGGCCCAATGCGTCGGGCATATCAGCCTGACATTCAGCGACTTTCGCTCCAACCGCTGGGGCGCAACTCCAATCAGCTTGAATTTCGACCAGCATCCGCTCGTCAAGAAGGGAGAAGAGTTGGGGGCATTCGAGATGGGTTCGACGGTGGTGATGATCTTTGGAAGCGACCGCGTCGATCTGCAGTTTCCGGATTCTGACCTGCCGGTTCGGGTGGGTCAACGGATCGGCTCGATAAACAGGGAAGAAAAACATAGGGAGGAAAAACAATGATCGCAACCAAGCACAACTTTCCAGCTGCGCTGGTTTGTTCCCTTGTCATGCTCTGGTCGACGGGCGCCGGGGCGCAGTACTACGAAGAGCAACAGAGCGGGTCAAACCCCACCAACCGGCTCTACCTCGGTATTTCACTGGGTGAAGGGGCCTACTTCAACTACAAGTGTGACTACGGGGGCGGCTGCAACACGGCCATAGCAGCGCCGCTGGACTTCGAGATCTTGCTGGGTTTTCAGATCTTCAGAAACTTCTACCTAGACTTGGCCGTGAACTGGTCAGTAGATTACTACCAGAGTTACTATGACAAGGTGACCTACCTGGTGGGCGTGCGCCCCGGCGTACGCTTCTATTTTCCGGGTCTGTTCCACAGACATTTCTTCCTGCGCGCGGCGGTGCCGCTGGTTTATACCCTGGACGAGGCGAACAAATTCATAGCCGGCCTATTGCTGGGTTTCGGCCTCGAATGGCGCTTCGGCAACATAGGCGTGTTCGTCGAGGCCGACCTGATGCCCTATTTTATGGAGGTCTACCCGGGTTACTGGGTTATCCCGGCCCAGGGCCGCGGCGGGGTGGCCTTTATGTTCTGATGGCGGGCCATGCGCCTACTGGGCGCAGGGAAGATCTTCGTCGTTCCAGCCGCATAGCTTGACACAACAGCCAAGATCCTGCTCAGCGTTCGGGCCGCCGCTGCCGCCCGACGCCCCGTCGCAACAGTACTGTCCCGGAGGACAGGCGCTGTCCCCGGCGCCCGCGTAGACACAGGCGCAGGCGCTGGCCGAGTAGCAACTGGTTGCGCTGGCCGGGGAGGGGCAATCATCGTCGACGGCACAGGCGCACCCGCCGGCGACACAGGCTCCCGCGCTGCAGGTCGCTTCACACACTCCACAATGATCGGGATCTACGGCCGCATCGCGGCAGACGTGCTGGCAGCATATGTGTCCCGCGGCGCAGCCCTCGGAGAGACCGGATGCGCTGTCGAACAGACAGCCGCACACATGCAGGTAGGGATTGGCCCCGTCAGGCGTGATGCAAAGGCTGCCCGCGGAGGCCTGCGCGCACTCAACGCCGCAGGCGCCGCAGTGGATTTCATCAAGTAAGTACTGTTCACAGCCGTTTCCACGTTCGCCGTCACAATCGCCGAAGTCATTCACGCAATCGTCCGTGTAGTCGCACACGAACTGATCGCCGCTATCGCGACAAATGCGGTCAGCGGCGGGCACGTGAGCCAGATCGGCGTTGCAATCGCGATCACAGGCTCCGCAGGTGCCGACCAGAACCTGTTGTTCACAGCCGTTGTCGCGCCTGGCGTCACAGTCGAGCCAGCCTCGATCGCATTCGCCCGAATAATCGCACAGGCCCTGGTCACACAGAACCGTTGCCCCAGAGGCATGCGCGATCCGCTGGGAACAGTCGTTCTGACACGAACCGCAGTTTGCGGGGTCGCTTGAGACATCCATGCAGCCTGCGGCACAACATTTTTTCGCTTGATCGCATACGGCGGCCCCTTGACAACTGCACAGGCCGTTGCTGCAGCCGTCGGCCACGGCAGCGTCACACTCGCCGCAATCTGTGCCACAATTGTGCTTGTCGGACGAGAGATCCGCCGAAGCCTCGCAATCTCCCATCTGACCGTCGCTACAGGTTCGAAAACCCTGGTGACATGCGCCTGCCTGGGCGATGTAGCACAGCTCCCGGTCGCCTTCCCGACAGGCAGCGAACGTAACTGAGAACAGCCGCTCGACGGTTTCACCCCCGCCGTACCCATCGTCGGTGACGGATATGGTCAGTTCGGCACCCTGAACAGGGGAGGATGCCGTACCTTCGAGCAGGCCCCGCGAGGAAAGTGTCAGAAAACCGAGCACTGGATCGACGTCATGCATGGACCATGAGTAGGGCACCAGCCCGCCCTGCGTCTCGATCTGCTGGCTGTAGCCGAACCCGACCCTTCCATCTGGAAGCGAGGTGGTCGTGATGACCAGCGGTTCGGCCGGCACACATACCTGGTCGCGATCGCATCGCTCGCCCGTGGCACAGGGATGCGTCTCGAGATCGCACACTTGCGTCCCGGAGTCGCCGGCATCGGCGTTTTCCGAACCAGAACCGCCGCAAGCGGAGATGGTAATCAAGAACACCCCAGTCACAACCGATAAATCTCTCATTCCCACTTTATCCTCCAGAAGGGTTGACCGGATTGACAGTCTTTGGTACTTATTATTACGAATTTTCGAACCTTGAGCAAGCAGTACTCGAACAACAAGGCAGGGAGGATATGCAGATGGCCGAAAAACGACAAGAGGCTGTGTCAGCGTCGATTCTGACAGACGAGATGCGCCTGATTTTGAAAAGCCTGTGTGACAGGGCCAAGGCCGGTGCACGACCCCGGCTCGGTGACGCTCGAAGTTTCTTAAAAAACAGCCTCAGCCTGGATTTCGCCGACTATTTCAAGTTCCTCAAGCGTTACAACTACGTGATCATCAACCGCGGCGACCAGACGCTAGCCGTTACCGAGGAAGGCCGCATCATCGCGGAACAGGGCGCAGACGATGAATTCGTCGGAGAACTCAAGCAGCACTTCGGAAAAGAACTAAAAGAGGGACAGGAATTGATTGACATGGATGACGGTGAGGATTTCAACATTCAGAAGGAGAAGAATCACTCGACCAGAATCGCAAAGGGCAAGGGAAAGAGAGAGGCGTCCGAACCCGCCGGACAGTCCAATGGCAGCAAGTATGATTCAAAGTACACTCGTTATGGCGCTATCGGCAGCGGCGGCATAGGCACGGTTTTTAAGGGCAGGCATAACGCCCTGGCACTCGACGTAGCCATCAAGGAAATCAAGGATCTTTTCACTTACTTCAACTTTCTCCAGCGCTCGGACGTGGTAAGGCATCTGAAGGAAGTCGTCGGGCTGATGGCCACCCTCAACCACCCTCTGGTCGTAAAGATCATCGACGAGAACGTCGAGATTGCGCACCCCTATTTCGTCATGGAGTACCTGACGGGCGGCAATCTCAAGGACGAGATGGCCAAATCCCGCTTGGCGCTGGATCGTGCGCTGGTAATGTTCACTCAGATCTCCTATGCTTTAGACGCGGCCCACAAGCAAGCAGTAATACACGGAAACCTGAAGCCCGAAAACATCCTGATCGACAGTCAGGGCAATGCCCGGGTAACCGATTTCGGGATGACCAAGCTCCTGCAGACCGAGACAGACAGGCCGGTGCCGCAAGTCATCACGGGATCGATAGGCTACCTGTCCCCGGAACAAATGAAGGAGAGATCTGTTTTGACCAAGGGGGCCGACATCTACTCGCTGGGTATACTCTTCTACGAGATGCTGACCGGAAACCTGCCTGGTCGTCGATCTCCGCTGCCTTCCGAGATCAACAAGGATGTTCCCAAGGAAATCGACGATCTTTTCGAAAAGATGACGGCCGACTCGCCCGAAGAACGCCATCCCGACTTTGACGCCGTTCTTTCTGACTTCTACGATCACTTCAAGGACGGTCGTTTCATGGAGAAGGGAAAGATGGTCCTCTTTTGCGAGGCCGATAAGGCTCCCGAGTCTTGATGGCGGCGATGCATTCGTTTGCCAGACTGTTTCTGATTCTCGTGTTATTCCTACTGCCCGGATGCTGTCCCCGACCTGCTGTCAGGGCGGATCCGGTTGTTTCACTGAAAGAATATCTCAAATCGAGCAGCCAGGGAAAAATAGAGACTGCCAGGGAACTTTTATCTGAGCGGGCACGCAGGGAGGCCAGCCCGGAAGTTTTTAAAGAATATTTCAAGGCGGGAGGACAGGCGCTTTTGCGACGCTTCGAGTCCCTGGCCGGGGCCGACAATCTCGAGATGGTATTGCGAGCCAGCCTGAGTGATGGACTAGGCAACCAGGTAGAGATGGTTCAGGAGGACGGCCGCTGGCGCGTGGACGACGGCCGGGTCGTTCCGAGTCTTGTATCGAGCCCGAAAGTGGCGCTGGGGCGCTTTTTACGAGCGGCCGAGGCAGGAGACTGCCAGATGCTTCTGAGCTGCGCTCCTCCCCGGATCTTCGAAAAGCACACCCGCGCCCAGATGCTGGCCGGGTGTCACGGTCAGCAAGCGACATTGAAGGAGACGGCGGCGGCCATCAGAAAATCTAAAAAAGAACCCCGGCGGGTCTCCGACACCAGGGCCGAGATGGAATTCGATAACGGCCGAAAGCTTGTCATGGTAAAAGTGGCCGAACGCTGGTATATTGAAGACCTGTAATATTTTGTGTCCATCATGAGGGATATGGAAATGGAACGGTTCAGCCAGGAACCCGCTCTCGAAAAAAGCCAGGAATGGGCATTGCCGGATCTCATCAAGAAGGCCCTGGTGGCGGGCGTGGGTGCCTTGTTCATGACCGAAGAAGGGGTGCGCTCGTTCCTGGGAGATCTCAAACTACCCAAGGATGTCATTCAGTTCGTCGTCGGCCAGGCATCCAAGACCAAGCAAGATCTTTTCAAGGCCCTCTCTGGCGAGTTGCACCTCTTTCTCGAATCCACGAATTTTACCGATGTCATGCGTAAGGTCTTGGCCGCAACTTCCATACACATCGATGCGACGATGCGCTTCGTGCCGGACGGGGAAGGTCTGCGACCCAAGATAACAGCGACAACCAAGGTGAAGCGTAAAAGCACAAGCAGCAAGGCTCGGGGTAAAAAAGCCGCATCCCAGGCCACCTGAGATGGTACCATCTTTCCAATCCAGTTCGTGCGGCCTGGCCATGCTTGTTGCAATCATCACCTTGGCGCCGGCCTGTGACGGCGGATTCGAACAGGGTAGTTGCGAGCCCGGTTATCTCGAAGTCCACGGTGATTGCAAGATTGCCGTCGGCCAGGTTTGCACGGGAGGGGGTGATTGTCTTTCCGGCATCTGTGAGAAACCGGACGACACACAGGGTTTTTGCACCATTGGATGCAAAGGCGACGCCAACTGTCCCACGGGTTTTTACTGCAATACAGCAGGCGCAAGACGCTGCTTTCCCGGAAAGCGCCCCGAACCCTGCCAGGCGGATGGTGATTGCCTGGCATGTCAGTCCTGCCAGCAAGGGTTCTGCGTAGACATCTCGGGCTGTCAAGCCTGCGCCGCGGATGAAGACTGCCAGGCATGCCAGCGATGTGATTCAGAGCGCTGTATCGACGTGGCCGGATGCCGAGCCTGCGCCGGCGATGCTGATTGCCAGGCATGCGAGAGCTGTGCGCAGGATGGGGTTTGCCGGGTTCTGTCGGGATGTGTGCTGTGCTCCTTTGATGGTCAATGCCCGGGCTGCCAGGAATGCGAGCAGGGCGCCTGCAGACACATCGAGGGATGTGGAACCGATCATTGCTTCAACGACACGTTCTGCCCGCCTCGCACCAGGTGCCTGTTCAATTCCTATTTTAACGACACGACATGCTTGCCCGTCGACCTCCCTTTCGGCAGCGACTGTCAGGCGGGCGGCGACGAGACCTGTGCGGGCGAGATTTGCATCGAAAACGAAGACGGCTCGATGACCTGTTCCAGCATTTGCGCGACTGACGACGATTGTCCAGAACACAACAGTTGCACTCCGGACGAGAACTGTCTTTGGGCATGCAGGAAGCCTTACACACCGCCGGCGGGATCCGTCTGTCTCGACGACACCGACTGCGAAGATGACCGCATTTGCGGCCTGGTCCCAAATCTTTCGCAAACAGCCTGGGACACCCGTTGTCTGGTGCCCAACACATGCGTTGGCTCCGCACCCGACGAATGCGATCCTAGCCACGGAGAACAGTGCAGTTCGGGCATTTGCACCCTGGACGGTTTCTGTTCGCCAGTTTGCGCGGGCGATCTGGACTGCCCGAGCGGCTTTCTTTGCGATATTCTCCAGTTGTATCTGCCGGCAGGACAGGCCGCTGGGTTTTACGGTTGCGGTCCCGAGGATGCGGTCTGCTCGGAGATCGGTGAAGCCTGCCCCAACGGAGACGCGGATTGCAAGAGCATGTTGTGCATGCCGACCACAATCGGCGGCCCCGGGCCTTTCTGCACTCGTGTCTGCAATCCCCAGGGTGCCGATTGCCCCGACCTGTTCTCCTGCAGGCCGGATCCGCAAGACGCTGAGAACTACGTCTGCCAACCGACCGTCATCGGTGGAGAATGCGGCCGGGACATAGATTGTCCCGACCCGCGGCTGTGCGGGCTTTTGGATGAATGGAACGCTACCCGTTGTATAGATGCGCTTCCCGGCGGTGCACTGCCGGGAGAAGCATGCAACTCCCAGACGCCATGCGCAGGCGGCTTGTGCCTCGATTCCGGAAGTTGTTCGAGCTTTTGTCTGGCTCCTGAGGATTGCCCGCCATCATTCATCTGCGACTACCAGGAGCTTGTCGGCCCTAAGGGTGAAAGGACGTATGCCAGCCTTTGCCGCCCACCTCCTGGCAGTCTTACGTCTTGCAAAAGGGATTCGGACTGCCAAGACCAGGAATCCTGCAGACCGGTTCTCGACATGCGCGCTACCGGCCTCGATGGGCGATGCACGAAGGCCGGCAACGGCAGCGACGTTGGTGTAGCCTGCGAAGCGGGTTACGACTGCCGCAGCGGCTTCTGTCCGGAGATCGGAGTCTGTAGCAGCCTGTGTCTTGAAGACCCCGACTGCCCTCAGGGTTACAGGTGCCAAGAGGGGCTGATCTCGTTTTGGAGCGCAAAAAGCTTTTCCGTCAGCATGTGCATCGAGTTCGTCCCGGCCGAGCTTTCCGAACCGTGCCCCGGCGGAGATCCAGACTGCGCGCAGGATCTGAAGTGCTTTCAGCCGACCGCGGGCGAAGCCTACTGTTCAAAGCCTTGCCAGACCAACTTAGATTGCGCCACAGCCGACAACATGTTCTGCCTCGACGACGGGAACGGCGGGCTCCTTTGTCAGACGCTATGAGCCAGACTTCCGCTCGGGGCTGGAAGAAACACCTTCTGAGAAGGACGTTGCCGCTGACTTTGCTGGCAGCCGCCGTGGCACTGACCGGTATTCAGATGCTTTCGATGATTCCACATGATGTGACGGCGAGGATCGAGATCGCTCCGCGGCATATCGCCGGGCTCGAGATTGCAGAGATTTTCGTCACCGAAGGTTCCGATGAGAACCTGGTCCTGTCAGCCGTGCAGTTTCGTTTCGATACCGAGCATCGCCCCGCTGAGCTGATCGAGCACACCTTCAGCCTTACAAACGGCAACTATATCCTGAATTTACGCCTGACCCGGGAAGACGGAACACAAGTCAACTCGCGGCGCAGAATCACAGTCTCCGGCGAGATGTCCCTGGTGTTGCCGGCTTTGTAGCGGCAAATCGCTTCTTGACTCGCCCGCTAACTTAGCTATCATTGTGTATGGCGGTGGGGGAACCAAAGGAATGTCATGACCGATCATCAGGTGTTCGAACCTGAAGAGATCGTTTTGGCCGGCAGAGTTCTGGCCGAGCTCGCAGGAGAGGGCAGTGAGGAAGCCGCCGCCAGCGCGGAGCACCTGCGCATGGTCATGGATCAGCTCGTGCGCCTGCGACAAGTTGTAACGTCATACGCTTCGGTGGTCGAACCGCACGTGGTGGCCGGGCAACATCGCGACGTGCACACCCTGGCGGAGGCCATCTGTCGTTCGAACCCCTATAACATCGAGGCCATCATTCCAACCCGGGCCGTGGTGGGGCGCGCCTACCTGGTGGCCAGGTTCAACTTCTTGCGCCTTTTGGGCCGGGTTGCCAAGCATCACATGCCCGACAATCGTGACAGGGACGAATTGATCGAGAACATCAGCCGCTTCGTCAGGCAAGCCGTCACCACCATCATCGCCGAGGATATTCTCATTTCAATCGCCGGCGATTGCAACCTGAGACTCGAGCTGCGGCGCAAGGCGACGTTCGTGCTGGCCGATCTCTGGGAACGTCGCACGGCCCGTCCCGTGCGCGAATTCTTTCCGGTGCTAATCTCTGTATGGGAGGCCAAGAGCCGCTCCGCGATCTCCTACGGAACCCTCAGCGGCACATCTGAACTTCTGGAGCTGATCCGGGAGGGCTGCGATCCCGCGGCCATAGACTACTTCACCTCCGACAACCTGAGCAACGAGGAACAGCAGGCACTTTTCGAGATGGTTTTCAACGCCACCTTCGAAGAGCTCGAGACCATGCACCGCTACATGGAGCACAACCGTAAGGACGTCCTCGGGCCTTCCGAAGTCGCCCAGCTTTTCAATGTCCCGCTTTCCGATCTGCACCAGACGGTCGAGAATCCCAAGGACATGTTCTTCACCTTCCGCGAACGGCAGGTGAACGCCTACCATCGGCTGATCCACAACCTGACCGGGCCGAAGAAGACAGCAGAAGAATATCTGATGATCTTCCTGCTAGAGCAGTCGGACATCCAGCCTGCGCCCAATGATCTCAATTGCAGTATGAATGGCGGACATCTGTAGTTGGCGGATTGAAATGTTTTGCTCGCCGACCGGCGAGCGTGTCAGCGGCCTCACCCGGCCGAGCCGCACTTGGCGGCCACCTCGGGTTGGTAGTAGGTGTTGAGAAAACCCTTAGAGAACTTCTCTCTGGCCATCTGCGGCTCGACCTTGAGCACGACGTCGATCCAGTACTGTGTGATGGGAGCGGTTCCGAAGTTACCGGCCATATCCTTGATCAACTCGATGGCCATGGGCCGCTGGTAGGATTCCCACAGCCTGCGCACGGCATGGTTGTAGCCAGCAGGCTGAGCGCTCTCCGATCGCTTGGCGATAGCCTCACGCACCGGGCCCAGGTCGTTTTCACGAACGGCCTGCGCTACGGCCTTGTCCAGGCTAGGCATGAAAGTCCGCCAGAGCACCAGCAGCAGAAAAATGCCTCCGATTATCATCCAGCCGGTCGGTGACATCCCGAGACCTCCAACTCCTGCAACTCCTGTAGACTAACATCGAAAAGGGCCTAGGGCAAGACCGACAGACCGACAGATCGACGCGTTGACAATTGAACGTAAACCTGATAGTCACAGCCCGCTGTCGGAGTGATTGCTGGCGGGTCATATCCAATGGGTGCTGGAGGAAATCGCGATGGAAATCAAGAAGATTGGTGTCGTGGGGGCCGGACAGATGGGGGCCGGGATCGCCCAGGTTTCGGCCGCCTGCGGGCTCGATGTCTGGCTTAGCGATATTAGCGATGAGTTGATACAGAAGGGCATCGACGGTATCGGAAAGCGCCTCGAACGCGCTGTCGCCAAGGGCAAGCTCGGCTCCGACGAGGCCGGAGCGATTGGTGCCAGACTGCACAAGGCTCCCGATCTCGGCGATCTGGCACAATGCAATTTCGTGGTCGAGGCCGCTACCGAGCGTGAGTCTTTGAAGCTAGATATTTTCGACAGACTGGACAAGATCGTACCCGAACAAGCCATTCTGGCCAGCAATACCTCGTCGATCTCGATCACCCGTATTGGAGCGGCCAGCGGGCGGCCCGACAGGGTTATCGGCATGCATTTCATGAACCCCGTCCCGGTCATGAAACTGGTGGAGATCATCCGCGGGTTGCCGACTTCCGACGAGACCGCGCAGACCACGATCGCCTTGGCAAAACGGATGGGGAAAACCTGCACGCAGTCAAAGGATTTTCCCGGCTTCATCGTCAACCGTATCCTGATGCCGATGATCAACGAGGCCACATACACCCTGGCCGAGGGAATCGGCAGCGTCGAAGATATCGACACCGGCATGAAACTGGGCACCAACCAGCCCATGGGCCCGCTGGCGCTGGCCGATCTGATCGGCCTGGACACCTGCCTGGCCATCATGCAGGTGCTGCACACCGGCCTCGGAGACAGCAAGTACCGCCCCTGCCCGCTGCTGCGCCAGTACGTGGACGCGGGCTGGCTGGGGAGGAAAACAGGAAGAGGTTTTTACAACTACTGATTCACGGGCGAGAACATGGAATTCGAACTCAGCGAAACCGAGAAACTTATTCAGCAGACGGCCCACGACTACGCGACCCGTGAACTCGAGCCGGGCGCGTCCGAGCGCGAGGCTAAGGGCAGCTTTCCATTCGACAAGCTTGCGCAGATGGCCGGCCTGGGGTTGATGGGCGTCAATGTCCCCGAGAAATGGGGCGGCGTCGAGGCGGGCGTTTTGGCATATGCTTTAGCTATGATGGAGATTGCCCGGGCCTGTGCCTCCACTGCGGTCACCATGGCGGTAACCAACATGGTGGCCGAGATCATCTGCAAGTTCGGAAGCGTTGAGCAAATAGGCCGGCACGTTCCCAGGCTGACCTCGGGCGAGTACGTCGCCGGTGCCTTCGCCCTCTCGGAGCCGCACTGCGGCTCCGACGCCACGGCATTGAAAACCAGCGCCCGGCGCACCGACGACGGCTGGCTGCTGAACGGCACCAAGCAGTTCATCACCTCGGGCTCCCATGCCGGGGTGATCGTCTGCTGGGCGCGGACAGGTGAACAGGGAGCGCGTGGGATCTCCGCCTTCCTGGTGCCTAAAGACACTCCCGGGCTGAGCGCCGGTCCGGAGGAGAAGAAGATGGGGCTGATGGCCTCCAACACGGTCTCGCTCATCTTCGAAGACGCCAGGCTGCCACCGGATGCGCTTCTGGGAGAAGAGAACCATGGATTCCCGATCGCCATGGTGGCACTGGACGGCGGTCGCATCGGCGTGGCGTCGCAGGCCGTGGGAATAGCCCAGGCGGCGCTAGAGCAGGCCGTCGGGTACTCCCAGGATCGAAATGCTTTCGGGAAACCGCTCTCGGAGCATCAGGCCATCCAGTGGATGATCGCCGACAGCGCAACCGAACTGGACGCGGCTCGGCTGCTGGTATTCAGGGCCTCCGATCTGAAGAGTAGGCAGAAACCCTTCACGCGCGAGGCGGCGATGGCCAAGTTGTTCGCCACCGAGGCGGCCAACAGGATCTGCGCACGTTCTTTCCAGATTCACGGCGGCTACGGCTATATCAAGGATTACCCGATCGAGCGCCTGGTCAGAGACAGCCGGGTGACAACGATCTACGAGGGCACCAGCGAGATCCAGCGCCTGGTAATCGCCAGGTCCATGCTCAGGAGTTGACGCATGACCACTGGTAAACATCTGGACAAGGGTTTTGTCCAGCTTTACACGGGCGACGGCAAGGGGAAGACAACCGCCGCCCTGGGGCAGGCTTTCAGGGCCGTGGGGCACAACCTGAAGGTGTTCATGATTCTGTTCATGAAGGGCAACCTGGAATATGGAGAGTTGGAAACCGCCCGCCGCCTGGCTCCCTTCATTGAGATCCGCGAAATGGGCAGGGAAACCTTCGTCTCCAAGGAAAACCCGGAACAAATCGACATCAAGTGGGCCAAGGACGGCGTTCAACTCGCACAGAAGATAATTTCGTCTGGCGAATACGATATCATCATACTCGATGAGATCAACGTGGCGCTCGATTTCGGGCTAATCGAACTATCCGACGTTCTCGGGTTGATAGGCATCAAGAAACCGTCGCTGGAGCTGATTCTCACCGGCCGCAACGCTCATGAACAAGTGGTTGCCGCCGCCGACCTGGTCACCGAAATGAAGAAGATCAAGCACTACTATGACGCGGGTGTCGTCGCCCGGGTTGGAATCGAACGCTGAAGGGACAGGTAAGCATGCTTTTCGACAGTGACTCTCTCGACCAGATCATCCAGAGCCAGGAGAATTGGACAAGAGAAGAGCTTCAGGCTGCGTTGCAGCGATCACCCGAGCGGCTGGAGCGTTTCAGCACCATCTCCGACATGGAGATTCCGCGCCTGTGTACTCCAACGGATCTTCCCGGCTACGATTACTCGAATAACCTGGGCCTGCCCGGGCGCTATCCATACACTCGAGGCGTCTATCCCACGATGTACCGCGGCCGACTGTGGACGATGCGCCAGTTCGCAGGGTTCGGCACTCCCGAAGACACCAATAAGCGTTTCCGTTACTTGCTCGACCAGGGCCAGACCGGTCTTTCGGTTGCCTTTCACTACCCAACCTTGATGGGTTACGACTCCGACCACCCGCGCTCGCTGGGAGAGGTGGGCAAATGCGGCGTGGCCGTGGACAGCCTGAGGGACATGGAGGTCATGTTCGCGGGAATTCCGCTCGATCGCGTGACCACCTCCATGACCATAAACGGACCGGCCGGCATCCTGCTGGCGATGTACATCGTGGTGGCCGAGAAGCAGGGCTTCTCGGCGGACAAAATCGGCGGCACCATCCAGAACGACATCCTCAAGGAGTACATTGCGCAGAAATCCTGGATCTTTCCGCCGCGGCCCTCGATGCGCATCATCACCGACATCCTGGCCTACTGCACCAGGAAAGTACCCCTCTGGAACACGATATCCGTCTCCGGCTACCACATTCGCGAGGCGGGCTCCACGGCGGTGCAGGAATTGGCCTTCACGCTGGCCGACGGCATCGGCTACGTGAGAGCGGGAATCGACGCCGGCCTGGAAGTCGACGCCTTCGCCCCGCGTCTCAGCTTTTTCTTCAACGCCCACAGCGACTTTTTCGAGGAAATCGCCAAGTACCGCGCGGCGCGCCGTATTTGGGCACGGGTGATGAAGGAACGCTTCGGGGCGAAAAAGGAAAGCTCTTGCAAGCTTCGCTTTCACACGCAGACAGCCGGTTGCTCGCTGACGGCGCAACAACCGATGAACAACGTCGTCAGGACGGCCCTGCAGGCGCTCGGCGCAGTCATGGGCGGAACCCAGAGCCTGCACACCAACTCGCTGGACGAAACGCTGGCCCTGCCCACGGAGGCAGCGGTTACGGTCGCACTGCGAACCCAGCAGATCATCGCCGAGGAAACCGGTGTGGCGAACACGATCGATCCCCTGGCCGGCTCGTATTTCGTCGAGTGGCTGACCGACAAAATAGAAGCCGACGCGATGCGCTACATCGACAAGATCGATGAGATGGGAGGAATCATCAGGGCCATCGAGCTGGGATATCCCCAGAAGGAAATCGGCGACGCCGCTTATCGTTACCAGGGCCAGATCGAGAAGAATGAGAAAGTCATCGTTGGATTGAACAAGTTCAGCATGACAGATGAAGTGCCAATTCCCATTCTCAAGATCGACGAAGAGGTCACGCGGCGCCAGGTGAGCAATTTGCACAAGGTGAAGCAAAAAAGGAATGCCGGCAAGGTAAAAACGCAGCTTTCTCGCATCGAGCAAGCCGCCCGGGATGGCGGCAACCTTATGGAATGCTTCGTGGACGCGGTGCGCGAGTACTGCACGCTGGGCGAGATAATCGGCGTGTTGCGGGTGATATTCGGAGAGTACCAGGACCCTGGAATGCTGTAAGGACTTCGGGCAAATTCCGCTCAGGGAGTGTAAAACATGTCAGACGAGAGAAAATTGAGAATCCTGGTTGCCAAACCCGGGCTGGACGGGCACGACAGGGGAGCGAAGATCGTGGCCCGCAGCCTGCGTGACGCCGGTATGGAAGTCATCTACACCGGCCTTCATCAGACACCGGAGATGATAGTTTCCACGGCCATCCAGGAAGACGTCGACGCTGTCGGGTTGAGCATCATGAGCGGCGCGCACAACGTGCTGATGCCCGCCGTTATCAATGGGCTGGCCGGAAAGGGGGCCGGGGACATCATTGTTTTCGGCGGCGGAATAATTTCAGATGAAGACATCTCCACGCTCAAAGAGAAGGGCGTCAGGGCGGTTTTCACGCCCGGTACGCCGACAACCGAGATCGTGCAGTGGATTCGGGAAAACGTCACCCCCAGATATCCGACTGGAAGAGGACACCTTGAAAAACCCGCATGACAAATCGAGAGGCGGAGAAAAAGCGGCCTACCGCCAAAAAAGTGCCAGCCCGAGCGGAAAGGACAAGGCCGCCAAGGACTGGGTGAAACACAAGAGCGTCTGGCGCAACGAGCGCCCCCGGCCGCGTCCCGCAGTCAATCAGAGCGACGAGGACGAGCGGCTGCGAGCGGCCGCCCGGGCGTCTCCCGGTCCCGGGGGATTCATCAAATTCGGTGACATCCCCGCCCACAAGCTTGGCCGGGCGCTACGCGGCCGGATCTACAAGATTGCCGCTTCGCTGGACGGGTCCGAGGCCGGCAACCTGGCCGGCCGGATGAAACACGCTGCCACGACGGTGACGGCGGCGCTGGCAACCGGCTTCGGAGAGGGCACATTCCGTTCAGGCACGAGTCATACGCTCGAGAGTCGCGGGGCGCTTTTCGCGCTCCAGGATCATCTTGAACAGCTGACCGATGAGGGTATGCTCAAAAAACTGGTCTTCGACGAGTTGAGGGCCGAAGTGGACGCGGTCGTGGTCGCCGTCAACGAGTACCTGGGTCTCCTGGTAAAGGAAAACAACAGAGCGCTCCGGACGGCAGCGGAACATAGATGACACTCCTCGACGATGTCCTCAGACGTGACATCCGTGCCTGCGCCCGCCTGCTGCGCTGGATTGACGACGGCCTTCCCGATGCGCGATCCATTCTCAAGCAACTCTACCGCCACACGGGGAAGGCTTTCATCATCGGCATCACCGGAAACCCCGGGGCCGGCAAGAGCACGCTCACCGACCGCTTGATCGGCAACTTTCGCTCGGCCGGCAAGACCGTGGCCGTTGTGGCAGTCGATCCGTCCAGTCCTTTCTCGGGGGGCGCCATCCTGGGTGATCGGATCCGCATGCAGCAACATGCCACAGACGACGGCGTGTTCATCCGCAGCTTCGCCACCCGGGGCCATCTGGGGGGCTTAACCAGCACGACTGGCGACGTGGTTCACGCCCTCGATGCCATGGGCTGGGACTTGATCCTGGTAGAGACTGTCGGGGTAGGGCAGGACGAGGTCGAGGTCCAACGCCTGGCTCAGACGACCATGGTCGTCATGGCGCCGGGCATGGGAGACGAGATCCAGGCCATCAAGGCGGGCATCCTGGAGATTGCCGATATTTTCGTGGTCAATAAGGCCGACCGTGAAGGCGCGGGGCGCACGGTCAACGAGCTCAAGATGATGCTCAACATGGGTTTCGTGCCCGCCGCGGAATTGCAGCACCACGGACCGGCGGCTGTGGCCGCCGACAGCAAGCAACCCAGGGTTACGCCCGGCGACTGGGTTCCCCTCATTGTCAAGACGATTGCCACAACCGGAGAAGGCCTCGACGAGGTGGTAGTGGCAATCGCTGAGCACCGCAAGGCGTACGAGCGGGCCGCGGCCGACCCTGAATTCGTCCGCTCCAGGCTGCGGCAGGAGTTCATCGACATTTACAGGCGCACCCTTTTCACTCACGGCTGGTCGTACCTGATGCATGAGGACCGCCTGAACCAGGTAATCGATCGCCTGGTCGATCACAGTTCCGACCCTTACAGCCTGGCCGAACAGACAGTAACAGCCCTGGGCCACGGCAAGACTGCGCCGTAACCTCGATTGACAGCCTCTCATATCCAACAGTAGTATGGGAAAGCATGAGGGATTTATTTCAACGGAGGTAATGAGATGAAAAAAATGCATGCACTCTCTGCCGTATTGTTGGTGGCTCTGACCGCGCTCGGCTTCTCCTCTTGCGGGCTCCTCGGCGGAGATATCGGGATCGACATACCCGACCAGACTTTTCCCTTCTCGCTCGATGCCGGCCTGCTCAGGCAGTCTCTGGAACAACAGTTGGAGATAAGCCTGGATGGCCTAACCGAGATACCGGTCGGCTATCCTGTCAATCAGACTTTTCCCTTCGAATTGGATCCGCAGAAGGTCGATTTTTCAGACAATGCAGATCTCAAGAAGTATATCGATGCCGGCAAGGTCAGCGGGGTTACCGTCAAGTACGTCCAGTACACGATCTCCACCAACAGTCTCAACTTCGCCCTGCCGTCTTTGGAAATGTGGCTGGACGGTTACGATGCGACCGGCATCACGGCCTCTTCGCAGAAGGTGGCCGTGAGCGGTTCGATCGCGGCCGGCTGGATGGGTACCGATGAGGTCCAGTTCACGACCGACGGCCGCCAGATCCTGAGCGACTTCCTGATGTCTTTGAAATTCGCCTTCATCGGCAAGACCGACATCACGGTCGACACCAGCGTGACCCGCACGATCCCGACCGGCCAGATAGAGGGGCAGGTGACGGTGGGCATCCGCTTCACGGTTTCCCCCCTTTAGTGCATGACGCCTAAAGCCATCATAGCGGCGATTGTGGTCGTGGTCGCCGGGGTCTTGGGGGTAGCGTTGTTTCTCTCGTCGGGCACGGGTCACACGGTTTTCGTTCCGGACGATGCCGCCCGTCATCGCGAAAAGGGCGAGTTTCTGCTCAACAAGCGGCGCCATACGACCGATCGCCAGAAGAAGGCCGAGCTATTGAGCCAAGCGATCGGCGAGTTCAAAAAGGCCATCGAGTCAAAACCCGACTTTGAAGTCGCCTACAACATGCTGGGCCACTGCTACATGGAGAAGGGCCAGTGGGAATCGTCTTTAGTCAACCTCAACCACGCCATAAAGCTGCGTTCGGATTACCCGGCGGCCCTATACAACCGGGGCCATGTCTACCAGCGCCTGAGCGTGGGCCGGCGCGACCACGAGCTTATCGACCAGGCCATCGCCGACTATAAGGCGGCCTCGGTGTCGGAGCTGGCCGTAGGTATCATCGGCGACATCCACAAGTCACTGGCCGACGCCTACAATCAGAAGGGTGAGACCGACAAGGCCATCGCCGAACTCAAGACCTATTTGAAAAAAGCGCCCCATGCGCAGGACGCGGTCCTGGTGCGCCGCAAGATCCGCGGCCTGACTTTAATGCAAAAGGGCAAGGCCCCGGACCTGGGCGCGCCGATCGAGTAGCCATCAGGGGATGTACTGGAATTCCAGCGTGTATGCCTGGCAGATAGAGTTCGATGTGCTGGCGTAGACACAGACCAGAAAATCGTTGGTATTGCCCGTCTGGCAGCTTCCTCCGGTGCTCGAGCAATTTGACACGAACGAGATGTCCCCGCCGCATACCTGCGTTGAGCAGTTGTTGCGCCACACCTTGAAGGCCAGGTTGCCGGGATCGGGGTTGAGCCTGATACGGAAAGTCCCGCTGCCTGGAGACGCGCGCGAGTAGGTCACCTTGTAACAGTCGTAGTCATCCCGGTAGGATGTGCGGTGCACGATCACACGGTTCAATGTAATCAGGGTATTGGAGGGGCTCACGGTGCCGACACTCGATGACACTGCAGCGCAGGTCTCCACATTGTCGGACGTATCCCCACACTCGCACCCGTCTCCGTCCGAGGCGTTGACGTTCCACCAACTACTGTCGCAGCTGGTTATCAGGCAACTGCCTACGGTGCAGTTCTCGATGGCATGAGCCAGGCTACAGACGGCCCCGCAGCCTCCGCAATTTGACAGGTCGCCGTCCGTGTATGTCTCGCAACCGGCACCGGCGTTGCAATCGTCCCAGCCCGCATCGCAGCTCGTGATCAGGCAACTTCCAGTCGTGCAGCTTTCCTGGGCATGCGGCAGACTACATGACGCGCCACAGTTGCCGCAGTCTGCAAGCGTATTGGTAGGTGTTTCGCAGCCGTCGTCGGGATCTCCGTCGCAGTTGCCCCACAAGCTGCTACAGCTTGGATTGCAAGTTCCCGAGCTGCACTGCGTTGTGCCGTGTGCGTTGGTACACTGGTTGGAACAGGCGCCGCAGTTGGAGACATCCGATGCGGTGTTGATCTCGCAACCGTCAAAATCGAGACCGTTGCAGTTATCATATCCCGAGTTGCAAGCAGTTATCAGGCAGCTTCCGGTCACACAGCTCTCGGCGGCGTTCGTCAGGTTGCATCCCTGGCCACAAGAGCCGCAGTCGCCAAGAGTGTTTATCGGCGTCTCGCAACCGTTATCGGGATCGAGGTCGCAGCTCGCCCAGAGAGGATCGCAGCTCGGGAAACAAGTACCTGACAGGCACTGGGTCGTCCCGTGAGCATTGCTGCACACGTTCCCGCATGAACCGCAGTTGCTGGTGTCCGAGTCGATATGCACTTCGCAGCCGTTCGAAGGGTTCGAATCGCAATCGTCGTACCCCGAACTGCAGCTGGTTATCAGGCAACTCCCGGTCGAGCAACTCTCGCCGGCGTCGGGAAGACTGCAGCCCTGACCACACGTTCCACAGTTGGTCAGCGTGTTGATGGGCGTCTCGCAGCCATCATCCGGGTCGCCGTCGCAGTTGCCCCACAGCGCGGCGCAGGACGGATTGCAACTTCCGGAGGAACACTGGGTTGTGCCATGCGCGTTGGTGCAGGTATTGCCGCAACTGCCGCAGTTGTTGACGTCAGCCGCCGTGTTGGTCTCGCAGCCGGCCGCGGCCGTACAGTCGGAGTAGCCGCTGTCACAGCCGGCTACCAGGCAGCTTCCCGAGGCGCATGTTTCACTGGCGTGCGGCAGGCTGCAACTTGAGTTGCATGAGCCGCAGTCCGACAACGTATTGACAGGGGTCTCGCAGCCGTTGTCCGGGTTGCCGTCGCAATCGTCCCATAGGCCTCCGCAAACCGGTACGCAAACGCCGGATACGCATTGCGTCGTTCCATGGGCGTTGCTGCACACGTGCCCGCAGGAGCCGCAGTTATTCACGTCGTTGCCGGTGTCGATCTCGCAGCCGTCCGCGTCCGTGAAATCGCAGTCTGCGAATCCCGAGTTGCAGCTCGAGATCAGGCAGCTTCCGGTTGTGCAGCTTTCGCCGGCGTTCGGCAGATCGCATGCCAGGCCGCAAGCCAAACAATCTGTAAGAGTATTTACCGGCGTCTCGCATCCGTTGTCTGGGTCACTGTCGCAATCGTCCCATAGTCCCACACAGGCCGGGCTGCAGTTGCCCGACTGGCACTGGGTGCTTCCATGGGCGTTGGTGCAGACGTTGCCGCAGCTTCCGCAATTGTCGACGTCGACGTCGGTGTGTGTCTCGCAACCGGGAGCGGCCGTGCAATCTGAATAGCCCGGCTCGCAGCCCGATATCTCGCAGGTACCCGTCACGCAGGTTTCGTTGCTTCCCGGAAGATCGCAGACGACTCCACAATTGCCGCAATCCGTAAGCGTGTTCAAAGGTTCTTCGCAGCCGTTATCGGGGTCGCCGTCACAGTCGCCCCACAGTACGGCGCAGGCCGGGGAGCATGTCCCGCCCGAGCACAACGTCGTGCCGTGGGCGTTGGAGCAGATGTTGCCGCAAGTTCCGCAGTTAGCGGTGTCCACGGCGGTGTGTACCTCGCAGCCGTCAGCGGGCGCCGAATTGCAGTCCGTGTAGCCGGAATCGCAGTTGGATATCAGGCAGCTCCCGGTCGAACAGCTTTCGCTGGCGTTGGGCAAACTGCAGGCCTGTCCGCAGCTGCCGCAGTTGGTTAAAGTGTCGAGTTGGGTCTCGCAGCCGTTGTCGGGGTTGGAATCGCAGTCGTCCCACAGGCTATCGCAGACCGGAGCACAGGTACCCGCCGAGCACTGAGTGGTGCCGTGCGCATTCGAGCATACCCTTCCGCAGGCACCGCAGTTGTTGATATCGACGGCGGTGTGCATCTCGCATCCGTCGCCGGCGACCGAGTTGCAATCGGTATAGCCGGCGGCGCAACTCGATATCACACAACTGCCCGTCGAGCAGCTCTCGGCGGCGTTTGGCAGGCTGCAAGCCAGGCCGCAACCTCCGCAATCGGTCAACGTGTCGAGTGGACGCTCACAGCCGTTGTCCAGGTTCGAATCGCAGTCGCCCCACAGGCTTGAGCAACTCGGCGAACAGACTCCTGACTGGCACTGCGTCGTTCCATGAGCGTTGGTACAGGTGTTGCCGCATGAACCGCAGTTGTCAATATCGGCGCTTGTATGCACCTCGCAGCCGTCCGAGTCGAGCGTGTTACAGTCAGTGTAACCGCTGTTACAACTCGTAATCGAGCAACTGCCCGAAGAACAGCTTTCACTGGCGTTGGCCAGGTCGCAAGTCTGGCCGCATGTTCCGCAGTTAGCCAGCGTGTCGAGCGCTGTTTCGCAACCATCGTCCGGATCGAAGTCGCAGTTGCCCCACAGCACCTGGCAGGTTGGATCGCAACCACCGGCGACACACTGTGTCGTACCATGCGCGTTTGTGCAGCCGTTGCTGCACGAGCCGCAGTTATTGACGTCTGAATCCGTATGTATCTCGCAGCCGTCCGGGTCGTTCATGTTGCAATCGGCATAACCCGTGTTGCACGAGCTGATTTCACAGAACCCCGTGGCACATGTTTGACTGGCGTTGGGCAGGCTGCAGCCGATGCCGCAGGTTCCGCAGTTGGCTAAAGTGTCCAGGGGCGTCTCGCAACCATCATCGGGGTCGGAGTCGCAGTCGCCCCACAGGCCGGTACAGTTTGGATCGCATGCGCCGCCAGAGCACTGAGTGCTTCCATGGGCATTGGTGCAATGATTCGAGCACGAGCCGCAGTTGTCGACATCTCCTGCAGTATAGGTTTCGCAGCCTGGCTGCGAGTTGCAGTCCGAGTACCCGCTGTCGCAGCCGGTAACCACGCAACTGCCGCCCGAGCAGCTCTCGCTGGCGTTGGGCAGATCGCACGGGGTGGCGCATGTTTTACAGTCTGTCAGCGTGTTCAGCGCCGTCTCGCAACCGTTGTCTGTGTTCGAGTCGCAATCACCCCACAGTTCCGCGCAGGTCGGCACGCAGTTGCCGAAAAGACACTGGGTGCCGCCGTGATCGTTGGTGCACTGCTTGCCGCACGTACCGCAGTTGGCGGTGTCACCGCTGATGTTTATTTCGCACCCATCGGGAGTACTCGTGTTGCAGTTCGCGTAGTCCGACTCGCAGCTCAATATCTCGCAGTTGCCAACCTGGCATTGATTGACCGCGTGCGCCAGGTTGCAGATGTTGCCACAGGTGCCGCAGTTTTGCTCGTCGCCCTGCATGTCCACGCACGAGTTTCCGCAGCAGGACAGTGGCAGCGAGCAGTCGGGACCGACGCCGCCGCAATTGCAGTTTCCCATGTTGCACAACTCGTACGCGTCGCAGATATTGTCGCAGTCGCCGCAATGCAATGCCGAGGAAAGTGGATCGAAGCAGGCTCCCGAGCAACAGATCTCGTCCTGGGTGCAGTCCGGTCCGGTGCCGGAGCAGCTACAGGACCCGTTTATGCACTGTTCGCCCTGCTGGCAGACGGTGTTGCACCCACCGCAGTGGTTGTCGTCGCTCTGTATGTCGATGCACTCGATACCACAGCAGGTCTCGCTCGCCGTACAGTTCGGGCCGACCGAGCCGCAGTGGCACTCACCGCTTACACAAACCTCATCCAGGTCACACAAGTTGCCGCAACCGCCGCAATTCAGTTCGTCGGTGTTGGTGTTCACCTCGCAGCCGTTGTCGGGGTTTAGATCGCAATCGACAAAGTTGCCACTGCAGTCGCCCTGGACGCAGCTTCCGTCCACGCATAGCGCCGGAGCGTTGTCGAAATAGCAAATAATGCCGCAGCCGTTGCAGTTGTCGGGATCGTTCATGATGTCTATCTCGCAGCCGTTGAAATCCATGAGATCACAGTTTTCGAATCCCGCCAGGCACGACGAAACCACACAGTTGTAGTTCGAGCAGGCGGGCACCGCATTGAACAAATCGCAGACGTTGCCGCAGGCTCCGCAGTTGGATACATCCGATTCCAGCGTGAAGTCTTCGTCGATGAATGAATCGCAGTCATTGTCGATGTTGTCGCAGGCCTCGACACCGTTGTTGCTGGTCATGCAGGCATACTCGCAGCCATCTGCCGGATCGGCGTTAATGTCCCAATATCCGCTGTCGCAAGAGCCCAGGGCACAACTTCCGCCGTTGCAGACTCCAGTGGCATGATTGTAGACGCACCCGACATTGCACAATCCGCAGTTGTCGGGATCGTTGTCCAGATCGAAGTCTTCGTCGATCTCGGCGTCGCAGTCGTTGTCAATGTAGTCGCAGGCTTCCGTGGCCCCGTTCGTCTGCACGCAGGCATATTCGCAACCGTTTAGAGGATCGCCGTCAATGTCCCAGAAGCCGCTCGGGCAACCGATGGCGTTGCCCAGCACGGTGAGCATCAGCGAGGGACTGTCGAGATCGGAGCTGTCGATCTTGAGAGCGGCGGAATCGGCCCCTTCAGCCGGGGGCGCGTACTGCAGCAGAAAGGAGAGCGGCTGGCCGGAGTTCTGCACCGTGGCCGGAAGCTGCGGCAGGTTTATCAGGCTGAAATCGGAAGACGAGGGGATCAACTCGATGTTGGTCACTTCCAGCGGGCCCATGCCGGCGGCGTAGATTTCAATGGTCTTCTGGCTAACCGTACCGCGGTAAACCTGCCCGAAATCGATCGGCGCGGGCGGCCAAACGAAAATATCGGGATCAATCGACTGGCCGCTCAAGGGCAGGCTGACCTGTGGATTGGCAGGGTCATTGCTGGCGAAGACCAGGTTGGCCTGGTGCGACCCGGTGGTCAGGGGAGCGAAGGTGACCTGCATTGAAGCCTCCTCGCCGGCGCCCAGGTTTGGCAACCCCGCCGGCAAGAAGGAAAACGAGTTGATACCGCTAATCTGGATATTGCTGACTGTAAGGAAGCGCGCGCCTGCGTTTCTGACGATTAGCGGCAGGGTGAGCATGCCGTTGACGTGCAACTGGCCGAAATCCAGCGCCGCGGGCTGAAACTCGATAGCGGGCGGGATGTATCCCGTGGCCCTCACCGCCACCTGGCGTGGCGATGGATTGATATCCGGGCTGTCGATCAACAAGGTCGTCTCGTCCAGGCCATTGTCTTGCGGCGTGTACTCGATGGTTATCTTGCGTTCCTCGCTGGGCATAAGCAACTGGGGATTTGAGGCGTCGAGATTCGCCAGATCAAACCCGTCGACCGGATCGGAGGAAAGGACGAATTCCGCGGAGCCCGCCTGAAGTGATATCCCGGTAACCGACAGCGGCGCACCGCCGTCGTTGCGCAGGCCGACTTCCGTCGAGACTGCAACCGACACGGGAGTCTCGCCCATGTCCACGGGCGACGGATCAACCGTCAGGTTCGGCTCGACACCGCGCCCATCGACCGGGACCTCGATCTGTGGGTTGTTCTCGTCATTGGAGACGATCACCACACGGTCCAGGGCGTCTCCCACCGCGACCGGATGGAACCCAACGCTGATATCGACGACATCTCCACGGTTGAGGTAGTAGGGGAACTCCGGCAAGTTCGCCAGTTCATAATTGTCATTCACCAGGCTGGCAAGTTGGATGCCCTGCAGGACGATCACGGCGTTGCCGCTGCCCTGGTTGGAAATGCTCAACCCCAGGCTGCCGGTGTCTCCGAGCACGACGTCGCCGAAAGACAACGTATCGGGAACGACCGCGATCTTCGCCGTGCCCTTGAATTCGCTGACCAGTTGAATGGGCACCCGGGCCTCGTCGGGATCGTTGCTGATAATGCTCAGCACTCCCAGGTCGCTGAGGCCGTCCGAGGCGCGGTAAAGAACATCGAACCCGGTCTCTTCCCCGGGAGCCACCACGATCGGCAGGCTGTCGAGGACGGCCTGGTCGACGAAGAAATCGTCCACCGTTCCGAGTTCCCGAACCAGGTCGATAATGCGCAAATCAGCCGTGCCGTCATTGCGCAAGCGAACGCCCTGCGAAGTAGTCTGACCGACCATGACGGATCCGAAGTTGAGAGCGTAGGCCGGGGGATCTCCGCTGAGGAGAGGCGCCAGGATTTCGATGTCCGGCGCATCGGAGGCATCGCCGCCGTCCGTCCCGCCGTCGGTCTGCTCCAGGCAATGATTGCTCAGGCAAATCCACCCGGAAGGGCAATCGGCATCGCCAACGCAGAAAATATCCTCGTCGCCGCCCGGAGTCTGGCAGACGCCCTCGGCACAGACCTGGCCGACCGGACAGTCGCCGTCCTCCGCACAGGTCACCGAACTGTCGCCCGGGCCGATGGTGCTGCTACCGCAAGAGCCCAGCAAGAACCCGCTTGCAAGCAGCATCAATAAATAAAACAATCCCGTACGCTTAATCATCATGACGACCTCCAGCACCAATAGGAGTGCGAGTCTAATCAGATATTAGCACAAGATCATCTTTCTCGACAATCCACTGCGTGCTTTAGTAATGTTGTTGTCTGTCAACCCTGAAGCAGGAGAGATAAATGTCGAAGTTGTTGTGGAAGCCTTCGGACGAGCGCGTCAGAAACACCAACATGTACAATTTCATGAACAAGGTGAAGCGGCTGTACGGCAAGGACTTTTCCGATTACGGCCAGTTGTACCGCTGGTCTGTCGAGAACATCGCCGATTTCTGGGCTGGCATCTGGGATTTCGTTCAGATCAAAGCTTCCCGATCTTACGATAGCGTGGTTGACGACCTGAACAAATTTCCCGGCGCCGACTGGTTTCCCGGGGCTCGGCTCAACTTCGCCGAGAACCTGCTTCGCTTTCGCGACGATCGTGTGGCTGTAATCTTCAGGGGAGAGGGCCTGGCATCCGAAAGGCTCACTTACAATCAACTCTACGACGAGGTGGCGCGCCTGGCCGTCTCGCTGCGGGAGATGGGTGTACGGCAAGGCGATCGCGTTGCCGGGTTCATTCCCAACATGCCCCAGGCCATCGTCGCCATGCTGGCCACCGCCAGCATCGGGGCCATCTGGTCATCCTGCTCGCCCGATTTCGGCATCAAGGGGGTTCTCGATCGCTTCGGACAGATCCAGCCCAAGGTGCTCTTCACCGCGGACGGCTATCGTTTCAAGGGCAAGCAGTTCGACTCGCTCTCGCGCGTGGCCCAAATCATCAAGGATCTGCCGTCGATCGAAAAGGTGGTCGTTGTCGGTTATCTCACGGACCGGCCGAAAATTGAACTGCCCAACGGCGTCCATTATGAAGACTTCAAATCCAAGGCTGCGCACCCCGAGCTCGAATTCGAACAGCTCCCGTTTTTGCACCCGCTGTACATCATGTTCACCTCGGGAACGACGGGCCTGCCGAAGTGTATGGTGCAGGGTGCCGGCGGCGTGCTGATCAACCATTTGAAAGAACTCGTGCTGCATTGTGATCTGAAAAAAGACGAGGCGATTTTCTACTTCACCACCTGCGGCTGGATGATGTGGAACTGGTTGGTATCGTCGCTGGCCTTGGGCGGCAGAGTGGTTCTCTACGAGGGCAACCCCTTTCATCCCGATCCGCAGACACTCTGGCAAATGGCCGCTGACGAGAAGATATCCATCTTCGGAACCAGCGCCGGCTATCTCTCGGCGCTGCAAGCCACGGGCGTAAAACCCAAAGAGTCTTTCGACTTGTCGGCGCTCAAAGCGGTTCTCTCGACCGGTTCGCCGCTCTCGGCAGAGAGCTTCGAGTACGTCTACCGGGACATCAAGGCGGATATCCAGCTGGCGTCTATTTCCGGCGGTTCGGACATCAACGGGTGCTTCGTCGGCGGTAATCCGATCGGCCCGGTCTACTCCGGCGAGATCCAGTGCCGCGGCCTGGGCATGAAGGTCGATGCCTTTGATGAGAATGGAAAGCCCGTCGTCGGCCGGGATGGCGAGTTGGTCTGCCTGGCCCCGTCGCCGTCGATGCCGATCCACTTCTGGAACGACCCGGATGGACAGAAATACCTTGACGCATATTTCCGGCGCTACCCGGGGGTTTGGCTGCACGGCGACTTCATATCCATCAACGAGCGCGGCGGCGTGGTGATCCACGGTCGTTCGGACGCCACGCTCAACCCCGGCGGCGTGCGTATCGGAACCGCCGAAATCTACCGGCAGATGGAAAACCTGGATGAGATCGATGACAGTCTGGTAATCGGGCAAGAGTGGAAGAATGATGTCAGGGTGATCCTGTTCGTCAAGCTGGCCGCGGGAGTCGAGCCGAGCGATGAGTTGGAGAAGAAGATCAGAAAGACTCTTAGGGAAAACGCCTCCCCGCGGCACGTACCGGCCAAGATCATTCCCGTGCCGGACATCCCTTACACGCTCAACATGAAAAAGGTGGAATTGGCCGTCAAGAAGATCATCGAAGGCAAGGCCGTCCTCAACCGTGACGCCCTGCGCAATCCGGAAATCCTCGACCATTTTGCAAAGATCGACGAACTAAACCGAGACTGACGCCAACTTCTTGTCCTCGAAGAAGAATTCATCTAAGATGAAGCCGTGCGTGGCAACAAGCGCAAAAAGACTCGGGTCCCATTCGAGGTCAAGATAGAGTACCGCACCGTGGGCAGCTTTCTGTCTGATTGGTCCGCTAACATCTCGCAGGGCGGACTTTTCATCCAGACTTCCAATCCGCTCAATGAAGGAACCTCAGTGCGTATGATCTTCTCGTTGCCGGGAATCCCCTTGCTCTTCGATCTGAACGGAAAAGTCAGGTGGACCCAGGACGGCTACGAGGCAGGGCAAGAACCGGGAATGGGAATCGAGTTCGTACATATCGACGACCGCATTCGCAGTCGCATCGAGGGCTATATCAAGCGTCTCGACGAAGAGATACCCCACTCGCTGGGTGGCCGGAAAAAATCTGGAGACAAAAATAATATTTCTTTTTCCGGCTCGGCACCGGGGAGGGAAGACATCACTCAGCCGAACGTCAAGATAATCGAAATCGACAAGAAATCGCGATAGCCTGCCAGGATACAAAATGTCTGCCAGCCAAGCGATCAAGACTTTTCATATCAGGACCTTCGGCTGCCAGATGAACGAGCACGACTCACGCCGCATGGCCCAGCTGCTAGAGGGGCTGGGAATGAGGCCGGCTCGCTCCGAGCGGGACGCCGACCTGGTGATCATCAATTCGTGCAGCGTGCGGGCCAAGCCGGAAAATAAGGCGTTGAGCGAAGCGGGAAGGTATCGCCGCGGTCACGACAAGCGGAGTGTTAAAGTGATCCTGGCCGGATGCGTCGCCCAGCAAGGCGGTGCCAGGCTGATCGAGAAGGCGCCCTATATCGATGTGGTGCTAGGGCCGGACGCCATTGGTCACCTGCCGGATATTTTAAAACAGCTGCTGGATCAAGACGGCCCCATCGTCGATGTCACACAGCACGACGAAGACAATCCTTGTTTCATCCCGTTGGCTCCCGCGGCCTGTGTGGGCATCAGCGCTCTCGTCACCATCATGAAGGGTTGCAACAACTTCTGTTCCTATTGCATCGTGCCGCACGTGCGCGGCCGGGAGGTAAGCCGTCCCCGGGACGAGATCTTATCAGAGATTGAGATCCTGGCTCGCTCAGGCTGTCGCGAAGTGACTCTACTGGGGCAAAACGTGAACTCGTATCGTGATGCATCCGGCCTGGGCTTTCCGGAGTTGCTTCATGAAATTGACGAACAGGGCGCTGTCGAGCGCATACGTTTCACCACCAGCCATCCGAAAGATCTCTCCGACGAGCTGATATCCGCGGTTGCAGGGCTAAAACGAGTATGCGAGCACGTTCACCTTGCTCTCCAGTCCGGCTCGGCAAACGTATTGCAACGCATGAACCGCGGGTACAGCCCCGAGAATTTCGTGGAGTTGGCCGCCAAGCTGCGCCGGGCGGTCCCGGAAATAAGCATCACCACCGACCTCATCGTCGGCTTTCCGGGCGAGTGCGATGTAGATTTCGAAGACACGCTGGAGGTCGTCCGCCGGGTGGCTTTCGACCAGGCTTTTTCCTTCAAGTACTCGCCGCGCCCGAAGACAGCGGCGGCCGGCATGGCCGATGATGTGTCCGAGCGGGTCAAGGCGCTCAGGCTCAAGACCCTGCAGACTTTGCTTTCGGAGATCGAGGAGAAAAGCCTGAGACGTCTCGATGGAAGAACGCTGGAGGTGCTCATAAGCGGCCCCAGCAAGCGTGATGCACAAATCTCAAGCGGCAGAACCCGTTGCAACCGGGTGGTCAACTTCGAGGCTGGAAAGCACAGCCAGGCTGGATCACTCGTAGACGTTCTGATCCTGCAGGCCCGCAGCCATACCCTCTGGGCACGTGTTCCAGCGACGCCCCGGTAAGCCCTTTGCAACTGCGGGGTTGACAAGGGGGCCAGGGGAGCGGATAGACTCTGTGTCGGAGGGCATGATGCCAGGGAACGGTTCAGCGAATGGTGAGGCTTCGGACAACATACCGATGAAGGTCGCCGGTATCACACTGGATTCCAGCAACAACATGCCGATAATCATCCTCAAGGGAGTTGACAACGAGGTCGCGATTCCCATCTGGATCGGCCTGATCGAGGCCAGCGCCATCGCCACAGAACTCGAGGGCATCAAGCTCGCCAGGCCGATGACGCATGATCTACTGAAGAACGTCCTCGAAAGCCTCGGGGGCAGCTTGCAAAAAATCGAGATCTGCGATCTCAAGGACAACACTTTCTACGCCATGCTGTATGTAAAAAGGGAAGGGGCGGACATCCAGATCGACTCGCGACCGTCGGACGCCATTGCCCTGGCTCTCAGGACCGGCTCGGAGATCCTGGTAGCCAAGAAGGTTATCGAGAAGTCCCAGCGAGTTGACCTGGCGGTGCTCAAAAAGGTCCTAAAGACCTCCGGGACCGGCGATGAACTTAGTGACAAGGACAAGTGGGAGGAGATTCTGGAAAATCTCAACCCAGAGGACTTTGGCAAGTACAAGATGTAGCTTGCCCGGCACACGAGGCACCGATATTGCGATCCTTTCTGAGGTACTGGCTTCCGTTATTCTCCTACGTAGCAGCTATCTTCTTGCTGTCCTCGTTTTCGCGAGTTCCATTGCTTAGCTCGCTTGGGATCTGGGACAAGCTGCTGCACTTCATCGAGTATGCCCTGCTGGCAACCTTGACCGTAAGAATGCTGCGTGCCACGCCCTGGCCGCGGACGCAATGGAGCGCCTGGCTGATGGGCCTGCTTACCGTTGCCCTTCTGGGAGCGCTTGACGAGATATTCCAGGGTACTGTCCCGGGGCGTAGCAGCGATATTTTCGATTTTCTTGCAGACGTTCTGGGCGGCGCAACGGGCGGCGGCGCCTACTTGCTGCTCAAGTGGTTCTTCACTCGCCGGGAAAAAGCTCCCGAAGTGTTATCCGTTCCCTGATCAGTTTTCTTGCAGAATGGAATCGAGACGGGCAAGAACTTCCCTGGTTTGTTCCTCAGTGCCCAGGCCAATCCTGATCATGCCGGGGATCTGCGTCGATCGATCTCGCACGTGCACACCAATTTCGGCAAGCTTTTTAGCCATCGAACTGGCATCATCGAAGCGCAATAAAATGAAGTTGGCATAGGTCGGCCAGCAGGGAATTTCACGTTCGTTGCAGAACCTCTCAACCATGATCGCCGATCGCTTAACCGAGCGAATGTAGCTCTTGTAGTAGGGAAGGTCATCCAGGGCGGCGATTGCCGCTATCTGCGCCAGCATGTTGACGCTCTTGGGATTGTGCACACGCCGCAGGTCGCCGATGACAGTATCGGAGGCAACCAGATATCCAATTCGCATCCCGGCCAGGCCAAAGCACTTCGAGAAAGAACGGGTGACGACGATGTTGTCGATCTCGTCGACCAGACGGGCGCAGCTGATGCCGGCGAACTCGAAGTATGCCTCGTCAGAGATGATCAGGCACTGTGGATGTCGCAGCGCGAGTTGGAGCACTTCGGCGGGGGAGTAAAGGTTGCCGGTCGGGTTGTTGGGGTTAACCAGGTAGATAACCTTGGTATTGCCGTCCACCGAGCGCGAGACGTCTTTCAGGGACGGAACCAGCGGATTGTCCCCAAGGACCTTCTTCACCCTGGCTCCCGTCCTCTCGGCGAACTGGATGAAGTGATTGTATGTCGGGACGGGAGTGACCACGTTGTCCTCGGCATCCAGGTAAGTCTGGCAGATGAGATCCAGAGCGTCGTCGGAGCCGTTGGTGACGATCAGCTGAGACGCCTGGCAGCCGACATAATCGGCTATCTTCTCGAAGAGGGCCTTATCGTGCATCTTGGGGTACCACTGCAGCTTGGAACCGTTGTTGAGATAGCCGACCAGTGCCTCGGTCACCCGCGGCGAGGGCGGAACGGTGGTTTCGTTCCAGTCAAGCTTGAAATGTGAGATCTCGGGGTGCTGGTTTATCGTGTCCAGCGAAGAGACCGGATCGTAAGGCTTCAGGTGTTTGACCCGCTGGGAAATCATAGGCATGGGATCGAGGAGAGGATGGTTTTTTCTGGCTTCCATTTTCTTATTCTCCCTTCATTGTCGTGCTCGCATCATGCGAGTAACTTCTGCTGGTGCAATCCTCGCGCCAGATAAAATTTCTAGCTGTATATGCAAATATCATGCCACAATATCCAATCATTTCAGATAGTTCCAGGGAGTATAGGTATCGTCGGTATAGCGCCCTACATTGTCCTACCTTACCGTAATAACACTGGAATTTGAACCAGTGCTGACGGCTGTTTTTCCTGGCGTTTCTCTCGGGATGTCTTTGGGGGGATACTAGGGGTGTGAATTCCGCCAATAGTATTGCAAGAATAATACAGTGTGACTTTCATACGTCAGGTCTGGGTCACTGCCCGACGCACCTTCTGGGCCTTCTTTTTTTGCTTGCGCTGTTCTATCAGGCGAACGACGAGCGGCACCATGAGTACGGCGGCGGCCAGACTGGCTATTTCGCCGATGTCGGCCAGGATCCCGAACGACACCAAGGCCTGGTTGTCGGCAATCAACAGCGATGAGTACCCGATCAGGGTCGTCAAAGAACACAGGATAACAGCGCCCCCGGTGCTGCCGATTACCTTCCGGATCGATCCGGGTCCTTCGATCCGGTAACGGTTGAGGACGTTTACGGTGTAGTCAATGCCAATCCCGAAAGTAATCGGCAGGGCAATGAAGTTGAGAAAATTCAGGCGCATGTCCATCATGGCCACAGGGCCAATCATCCAGACGATGCTGTAGAAAAGTGCAAGCATAATCAACAAAATGAAGCGCCAGCTACGATATGCGATCAGCACCAGCAGCATGATGCCCAAAAGCGAGGCCAGTACCGCCCGTGGGCCGTCTCGCTCGATCGCGGCTATCATGTCTGCGAAAACCGTAGAGGTGCCCGCCGAGGTGACCCGCTCGCCGTCGGGCAGGGTGACCACCCGGGATGCCTCGGCCAACTGCATCAGGAAATGACCGTCCCAGATCGAGAATCCATGGCGTGGATAGAGAGCGACTGGCATCCCTCGCGTGCCGTCCAACTCGGTAAACATGCGTGTCAGCGCGAAGGGAAGATCAGCAATAGTGACCGGCTTCAGGTTCTTTGGAGGCAAGTATTCTTCGACGTCCTGACGCTCTTCTTCGGTCATCCAGCTGAGAGCGCTCTTGCTCAGCAGTTTTCTCAACTTCTTGAGAACCTTAATCTTTTCCGGCTGATTATCCGGCAAGAAGGAGAATATCGAGACTATCGACTGGAAAAGTTTCTCACGCGGTCCCGATAAGTTCTCGCGGTGCAGGACGGCCGTGATCAGCGGAACCTGGTCGTGACGATCGGCCAGGATGAAGACGGGGTTGAGCCTCTTTTCGAAAATGCGGTCGACACGGTTGGTGAGCGCGCCGGAGCCAGTCATGCGCGCCGACTGGTTCCTGAGGTTGCGGAAATCGTACTCGAAAGGATCTTTCAGGTATGGCACGGCCACCAGGATACAGATTATGGCGAAGATTCCGGCCAGGATATGCAACGGCACCCCGAATCGCAGCACGAATTTCGCATAGGGCCTGGCAAACAGGCCTGAGTGCAGGCGTTGGGCGCGGGATTTGTAACTTTCCGGCAATATTTTTTCGAGCATCACCATAAGAGCCGGCTGGACACTGAACGCGGACAGCCAGCACAACACCATTCCCAGTCCGCCCATGTAGCCGAAGCCGTTGAACCCCCTGAACCTGGTGATAATCAACGACCCGTAGGCGATGCTCGCGGCCAGGGCCGCGGTCGACGTGGCCTTGGCGGTGCGCGACATGGCATTGGTGATGGAACTCGCGAGGTCGCCTCCGTCACGACGCTCCTCGACATAGCGCGCCAGTTGTATCAGCCCAAAATTGATGCCGTTGCCTACAATAATGGCCGCCAAAAAAGCCGTCGAGGTGTTCAAGTGCCCAACTATGTAGATGGATATACCGAAGGTCCAGGTAGTGCCCATTATCAGCGGAATACCGATTATCGGCAACGAGCGGATGGTGCGGAAATAGAGTAGCACCACCAGGGCCACGAAAAACAGGCAGATGCCGGTAACCAACACCAGGTCGTCTACGATGGCCTTTTCCTCGTCAATGGCGGTAACCACCGATCCCGCGAACCCGACCTCTATCGAAGGACCATAGCGCCGGCGACAGTTTTCGCGGATCACCCCGTCTAGCCCGTCCGCATCCTGTAAAGCTGTGCCGCCCGCGCACACCTCGGCCACTGATTTCTTGATAGTGAAAAGCATCTGCTCACCAAAATCGACGCTGGTAGACGACCCGGGCGGGTAAACCAGGATGGCGTACAAGTGTCCCTTTTCGCCGGTGAAGTAGCCGTTGATGTAGCGATCGTATGACTTTCCCTTTTTCTTGTACTTCTTCTTGAGATCGGAGATCTCGAACCCGACCGGCTTGAGTTCCTCACCATCGAAGTCGATGTCGAGCACGGGGTTGTTCTTGATGCGCTCGTACCTGATTTTCTCATGCAAGCGTCGATAAAGCTCGCTAAGATCGTCAAGACCGACATAAAGGTGCTTGTGCTTCTCGTAGAAAGATTTTTCAGCTTTATAGTTATACTTTATATATACTATATATTCTTTCGGTAATGACGACAGTTTTTCAACTATGTCGTCAGTCAGTCTCCGATTGGCCTTCAGATCATCTCCGCTTACCGTGACTATCATGTTCGACAAGCCGCCCATGCGTTTCTCGGCCCGATCGAGATCCTTCACGGACGGCTCGTCCTGGGGAAGCAACTCGGCAAAATCGGTCTTGAGTGTAAAGCGGGATGCCGAAATCGCAGCCAGAACGGTCACAACCAGGGCAACCGACAGAATCAGCCAGTATCGGCTAATTACGAAAGCCACGTAGCGCTCTGCGAATTTTCCAAGGAGTTTTCTCAAAGGCCGCCCCCGCCGTCACTGCCGGGTTCTGCCAGCCAGGTCTGACCGCTGACTTCGGCCCGGTAAGCTCCGCCGAAGCAAATCCAGCCTTCGTCCCTTAGAGCATCCGGAGTGCAGACGAGACCCTCCGGCGTATTGGGGCCATCAGCCATTTCATGCCGCAGCCATTTTCCATCCGGTTGCCTGCCGCACCATGCCACTCGCGAGATGTTCTCATCGTCGCGCGTTATTTCGACGACGCACAGTCTTTTCGATTTCGCATCTGCCATTGAAATGCTGTATGCGGGATCCGGTTCGCCTTTTGCCGCAAGCAGAGTCCACTTGTCCGCCGCGCGCTCCAGTATCCAGCGTCGCGTCGAGGTGGGATTGAAGGTCCCCTGCTTGCCGAAGACCAAAAGTTTGCCCCTGTCATCGAGCGGCAGGAGGGTAGGGCGCCCGTTCATCTTGGGCCCGCCGTCAGTCGCGGCACGTTCGAACGACAGACTAGCCAGATCCAGTCGCCAGACGTCGTTCAAGAAGGGATGTGGCCCGCCCGAGTATCCCCCGAAGATCACAAGCTTTCCCCCGAGTATCGTCGCCCCGTGCCAGGCACGTCCGCTCGGCCCCAACTTGAAATATTCTCGGCTCCAGCCATCCGATTCGGAGAAGACCCATAGTTGCCTGAAGAATTTGATCTGTCCGAATTCGGTAGTCGTGAAACCTCCGAACAAAATCAGTCGCCTGGACTTCTCGTCGTACACCAGGCTGTTGCCGCTTCGCGGGGAAGGGCCCTGCCCGGTCTCGATCTTGCGCCAGAACATCTTCTTTTCATCGAGCACCCACAAATCGTCGAAAAACCTTTTACCGTCGCGGCCGCCAAAGAGGAAGATGCGCCCGGATTTACGGTCTGTGGCCATTGCCTGGTCGAACCTGGGCGAGGGCGCCTGCGTGGTTTTCACGGGTAAAAAGCGCAACTCTCCCGCCGAAGCCCGCTCGCCAGTGGCGAAAAGGCAATATCCGAAGAGGAGCAAGATGAGGGCGCGTTTAATCGGCATCACGACTCGAGTGCAAATTTGAAATTTGTAAAGTTGGATGCAAAAACCGTTCCTCAGTCAAGCTTCTTCCAGCGAGAAAGCAACATCTCGGCGTTCGAGAGCATCTCCGGGGTATCCACGTCCTGCCAGAAGGACAGGCCGATATCGACGAACCTGGCCTTGCCCGCCTCGGCCATTTTCCGAACCCCATCTGAAAGGCTGCAATCACCGCCGGCCGCTGCCGCCTGCAGGTGTTCGAAAATCGCTCCTGGACAAATGAACAGGCCGGTATCGACCGCATCGAATTCGGTCAACTTCTTGTCGATATCGACGATACGCCCGTTATCGATCTTGACCTTGGTGGCGTCGTCCATGTCGAAGATCGTGTCGATCTTGGCATCCACGGCAAGGTAGAGGCTTTCCACGTCGCCGGCGCCCCGTTGAAGTGATGCGATCATGCCGGGATCGAAGATGTGGTCGGACATCGAGAGAAAGAAACGCCCGTCGACATGACCATGGGCCTTGAGCAGCGAGACACCGTTGCTAAGCCGCCAGTCGGGATTGTCGATGAAGTGCAACTCGGCTCCCCCGGGCAGCGCCTCTTTGATACCGGGCATCAACTCCTCGGCCTCGAAGCCGACGACCACGAAGAACCTCTTGACGCCGTGGTTGAAAAAAGCGCTCATGACATACGAGATCAACGGCCGATCGAAAAGAGGGTAAAGGGGTTTCAGATAGTCGCGATTGTCCTTCCTGAGGCGAATGCCTTGTCCCGCCGCGAGAATGACCGCCTGGTCGACTGGTTCCGCCATCGAGTTTTCTCTCCTGTACGCTATGCCCTTGCCTCTTGTCGTAAAATACGGCAACAAGTATGTCATCACAAGGGCAAATTTGGTATAAGACTCTGTTTTTATGCCTGCCGGCTGAAGGTGAGGAGACAACAGGTCGAGAGCCTATGAAACAAGAGCTTACCACACTTTGCGCAGGACACGTCACTCACGACCGGGTCGGGGTAGACATCGTGCCGGGCGGCTGCGCCTTCTATGCAGCCAGGACCTTCCAGTGCCTGGGTGCCCGCTCGTTGCTGGTCTCTACCGTCGGAGAAGACTTCGCCTGCGATGCGGCCATAGCGCAAATCGAATGCCGCCTCGAACGACAGGGACGAACCACTGTTTTCGAAAACAGCTACCCCGGCGGATCCATGCGCCTGCAGACCGTTACGGCATTAGCCCCGGACGTCGTGGTCGCGCAGATGCCTACCGATTGGACCCGTCCCGATGTGTTTTTCGTCGGACCGGTCATGGGCGAGGTCGACCTTGGCGCCTGGAAGAATGCCGTGCAGGCCGGGGTCGTGGCCATCGGTGTACAGGGCTTCATACGTAAAAGATCCGCAACCCGCGTTGTCCCTTCCCGCTGGAGCCCCGGACCCGAGGAACTTGCCGGGGTAGACGTGGCCTGCCTGAGCGAAGAAGACCTGACAGGGCAGGGAGATCTCTTGGAGCACCTGTGCGCTTCGATTCCCATCGTAGCCCTGACCCGCGAGCGCAAAGGCTGCGACATCATCACCGCCAAGGGCTCCTGCTGGGTCGGGATACATCCGGCCAGCGTCGTCGATCCAACCGGCGCGGGTGACACCTTCGCGGCGGGATTTCTCTATGCATTAGCGACCGGCCAGCCACCCGAGGCCGCAGCCCGGCTGGGTGCCGCGGCGGCCTCGATAATCATCGAAAGTCGGGCGGGGGAGGGGTTTGCGCGAATGGGTGAGGCTTTCGCCCGCGCGTCATCCCTGGGCTAGAGAAAAAAGTAGCGAAAGAAGGCATCGAACAGGGGTAGCGAGACGCGGGAGCGGATACGATCCAACGGGCCTGGCTTTATGGGCTGGCATTCTTCCAGGTCGGCGACGATGTGTCCCCTTACGGCCTCGCCAAAACTTCTGTCTTGCACGAAGAACTGCATCTCGAGGTCGGCCCGGGCGGAGCGCAGGTTTAGGTTGTAGGAGCCGGTCGAGACGTAGAAGCCGTCCGCGACGGCGATCTTGGAGTGCATGATCGCCCGATTGAAACCTTGCAGCCTGGCGCCCGCGGCGATCATCTCGGGGTAGAAACGGTCGCACTCTAGCCCCAGCAGCCTGGTGTCGTAGTGCAACGGCACCACCATGGTGAAATCGGACAGCTTAACGGCATACTCGGTCCAGTGCGCGAGCAACTCCGCGTCCGAGGGATAGCAGTGCTCAACGTAGAAATCGTTATTGGCCAGTTCGGGAAGCTGTTGCACCCGCCTGCGGATGGGGTTGTTGCCAACGGTCTGCGGGCGCAGATCGGCTCCCAGCATCGACAGGACGAATCTGCCGAGGTTTTTTTTCATCGGCAGGCTGACCATCCCTGGAATCGATTTTACGATCGTCACCGCGGCATGTCCGACTCGCTCGGGAGGCGGGGTGTAGAATGAATCGTTGTGATCGAAAAAATCGCCGCCGGAAAGCGCCCAGCGCTCCGCGAACTGCTGGTTGAGATCGGCTATGCAGCCGCCATCGAGGATCGCGGCATTGTCGTGCCATTGCCAGCGACGTACGTTGACCCGCGGATCGTGAGACAACTCGTTCTGGTACAGATAGGAATCGGCGAGGTTCATGCTGCCGATGAAAGCCCGCTTGCCGTCGACGACGATCATCTTGCGGTGGTCGACGTTGGAAAAGCCGAGGGCGCATTGTTTGTCGATGCGCTGCTGTTGTTCGACCCAGGCGTCGGGCAGATCGCGTTCGCGCGCCCATTTCGTGTATGCATCCCTGTTTTTTACGCCCTGGGCGCGCAGCGCCGATCTCCTCCAATGCCTGCCGATCGGAGCGCTGTCGACCAGCGGCACTCCCGATTCGACAAGTTCACGAACTATCAGCTTGCGAACGTACCTGTCGTTGTACAGGTAGGAACGCAGCCTGGAGAGGCGGTTTACAAACCCGGTTCCCGAGGGACTGCCCGAGATGACGAAACCGCTGGCGGTAAAGAGTATCCTGACTTTGACTCCTTGCCGCTTCTTGCGGACCAGCAGGCGGGCCATTCGCAGCCCGACCTCTCCGCCGATTATGTACATCTGGATGTGAATGTATTTCTCGGCGCTTTCCAGAAGGCGAAAGAACTCGGCCTCCGCCTCCGGTCCGCCCCAGACCGGGCGTAGGCGTTGCCCGTAGCGCCGCAGGTCTCCCAGGCGCTCCGTAAGCGCATCCAGATCCGTCTTGCCGAAGCCCGGGATGCCGATAAGATCCGCTGGCGAGGCAAAACCTCCCAGGGACTCCCGGCGGGAAAGCAAGGCGAGGCGGGCGGGCGCGGGAATCTCGAAGGCCAGATCGCTTCCCAGCGCCGGGGGTTCTTCCCGGTCGGCATAGCAACCTAGCGGCGGGAGATTCAGATAGGCCAGCACGGCCGCGGACATTTCGTCCGAAAGCTTCTCGAAATGCCCGGGGAGGAGAGTCGGCGCGTCTTCTGCCATCTGGATGAAAACCCTTCTCAGGCGGCTTTTACCGACTTGCCGCCCGCCGTCATCCTGGAGACCCGGATATCATTGACCAGAACGCCGAGAAACGTGGGATAGGTGCCGCCGGCGAAGACGAAGAATGCCACCAGCGGCAATTGCGCTACGGTAAACGCGGCGACGATGAAGACGAAGACATCACGTTTCGACAGCATGCGCATGAAGCCCATGAACTTGCCAAAAAAAGTTTCGTTGCTCGTCGTAACCGTGTCCGGAATTGCCAGCAAGTCGCCTGTTCCCATGACGATCATCCGGCGATAGTTGATGCCGGATGCCGCCCACTGAAAGATGAAAGTCAGGCCGCCAAACACGTACAGCCAGCACTGCCCACTTACCCGCGCCTGGCCGAGGGCCAGGCCGAGGCAGAAGAGGTAGTTTGTCAGATCGTCGCCGATGGAATCGAGCCACTGACCAATGTGCGAAAAGCGAAATGTCAGGCGGGCCATCTCGCCGTCGCAACCGTCGAGCACCGATTGGGCCTGGAACAGCAGGCCGGCCGCAACCAGCGCCCACCAATACTCGGCAAAGACCGCCATCACGCCTGATGCCACGCCTACTAGTGCGAAGATCACGGTAAAGGTGTTCGGCCGCCAACCGGTGCGGATCAGCAGGGGAGTGAGCGACAGAGACAGATGCCGATTGAGGTGTCGCGAGACGAAGCCGTCTATCGGCTTGCGCAAGGAATCGAGCAAAGATCTTCGGGCCACGCGGGCCGAATTCTTATCGCCGACCCTGATTGCAAAACCCGGGCCCGAGCCGGCCATACCCGGACTTCTCTTTGATAGCCAGGCGTCGGCATCGGCGAGCAGGCTTTCGAGATCCGCGCCGGGCACCAAGCAAATCGGAGAGACTTCGTCCGATCTCGGCCTGTCCGCCCAAGCGCCCTTGTCGAAAACAACGTCCGCGGCCAGAAGCAAGACGCGCTCTTGCCGATCGATGTCAGCCAACTCGACGACTTCGATCGCGGCCCGCTTCGATTCAGGCCGCGAGCCAACGCCCGCGAAGGCCACTTTATCCAACCCGCTCGCGGCCAACGAAAGCAGCAGGCGTTCACCAATCGTCAATCCCAGCAGGCGATGCTCGACCCAACTGTCGGCCGGGCAGAGGATAACAGCTTGCGATCCGCGCTTGTTGTCGGCCATCTTCCTGTCCTCGTGTTTTGCCCGATCGAATCGTCAGACGCACGGAATGCTGTAGTTCTCTATGCGCCTGCAGACTGTGAAGTTGCTCCTGCGCCTGTAGAGCGGCTCGACCTTCCAGCCGCTGTCTTCTATGAACTTCAAAGTCAGCCTCTCTTTTTTTCTTCTGGCATCGTGCATCAGTATCGTATCGCATACCCGCATGGCGAAAATGGAACTGTTCAGCCGCGAGAAATGGCGGTAATAGCGGCCATAGGGCGAGTCTACCAGGCAGATGTCGAAGTTCTGGCCCTCGATCTCGGGCACAACCAGATCGTGTTTCAGTTCCACCTTGAAAAACTTCACTTTGTCATGTTCTCTGAATGCCTCGGTTGCCTTGGCCAGGTACTCCTCACCGAACTCCAGGCTCCAGACGTCGCAACCGGCCTCCAGAAAAGCCCAGGTGGTGGCTCCCGGCCCAAATTCCAAGACCTTCTTGGCACCCTCTTGCCTGATGAACTCGACCAGTTCGAGATAGTCGCGCCTGTCAATCGCAAACCCGCCCAGGTTGGCCCGCTCGAGGTATTTCAGCTCTTGCATCGATTCGACTCCTTGGGATCAATTTACCGTTATAGTCAGCGCCGGTCATCCGTATTGCGGGGCCAGAACCCGATGGCCAGCCCGATGCCTATACTCAGCAAGCGCCTGACACGGCGGACGAGTTCCATGGCGAAGCCTTGGATCGGATCCAGGCCCAGCAGCTTGAAAAGCAGCGCGCTGAATCCCTCGGCCACACCAATCTGTCCGGGCACGAACGTCGCCGCCCAGCACAGAAGCTGTGTTGCCGTCTGCGCCAGCAAAGACAACAACAACAAGAAAGCGAGACCATGCATGGGCATCAAGGCGAACAGCAAGATGAATAGCTCCAAAACCTGCGTCAGCTTGACGGCGATCAGGCTGATGATGAAGATCCAGAAATCACCCGGGCGCCGGCTGCGTAGCTCTCGTATTCCCTTGTCCACCGATCTGGCCTTGGCAAGCAGGGCCTCCGGGTCGCGCATTCTCACGAAAGGTATCTTGGAAAGCAGGCGCACGACCCGGCTGGCGATCCCCCAGCGAAGCAGCAGGTAGAGCAGGCCGATCGGAATGAACATGATCAGCGCCAAGCCGAACAGAACCAGGATCACGTCTGTGGGCAAATCCAGGGCAACCAGGCAGAGCGCCGCTCCGAAGAGGGTGAAGATCTGGCTGACGAACGTGCTCAGGAAGTTGAAGGAAATCAGCGAGGCGATCAGGCTGTCGCTGTCGATGCGACCCTTGAGAATGGTGCCCTTGAGCACCTCTCCCAGGCTGGCGCCGGGCGTCACCTGGTTGATTGCATATCCGACCCAGAAGGCGGCTAAAAAATCCCGATAGCGCGCCCTCGACGATCGCGGATCGACGATCTTCATCCATCCGTAAGCGTTGAGCATCAACCCGACCATGAAAATGAAAAACGCCAGCGCGAAGTACCAGCCCACCTGGACGAGATGTCGCCAGACCTCGTCCAGATCCAGCTTGACCAGCAGGCCGGTAAGCAGAGCGGCGCCCAGCAGCAAGAAAAGGATGTTGATAATCTTTGCGGTCCTGGACTTCAACTGTCAGTTACTCCCGTTTGGCGCCCTGACATCCTGCCTTGCAGGAAATCGAGGATGCGCTTGCCGCGCTCGGACCAAGTGTTGAACCTCTTGTCGTGCAAAGCAGTCCCAGAGACCCTGCCCGCCAGCGCGCCGTCCTCGATCAGTCCACGCAGCCGAGTCGCGGCCTGATCCGCGGAGTCTACGGGGTAGAGGACGGCGTTGCCACCATCTTGCAGGATCTCCCCCAGGTACGGCAGATCCGGTGCAAAGATTGGTATGCCCGTCGCCGCGTACAACATGATCTTCATAGGCAGTCCCGGCAGCACCTTGTAGAGACTCAATGAAAACCCCGAGCCCTGCGTGACCAGGTCGGCATTACGCGGCACGACTGCCAGCACGTCCGCGGCATAAACATATTGGCGCACCTCGGCGGGAGGTCTGTTGGCAACGAAGATGACGTTGTCGAGACTCATGTCTTGGACTACTTTTTTCCAGTAGGCCTGCTGTTTCTCATAACCGCCGACGAACAGGAACGTGATCTCGGGAATTCTCATCGCCATCTTCAACAGCAGATCGATGCGGATATAGGGATCAATATTTCCCAGGTGCAGCACAATTGGTCTCTGGGTATCGAAACCGCATAGTTCCCGGGCTTCCTTCTTTTCGAGCCGCGGGGACACTTCCTGCGGCAGGTAACCGCTGTACACCGTGAAAATGGATTCCCGACTGAACCCCAGTTCGCGCAGGCTTTGGGCCGAAAGCTCTGAGTGCGTGACGGCGGCTAGCGCATTGCCTAGCGGCAGGTGGCGGGAAAGTCGGGACAGCCAGGGCGTCTCTTCGGCGAATCTCCGGTAGGTCTCGAACACCCAGGGCTTGCCCATGAGTTGTGCGAAAAACAGCGGGGCCAGGTTGCGCGAATAGATCAGATCACAGCCCCGTGTGAGCGCCACCCAGGGAGCCAGCAGGGCGTGCGTCAGCTTCTCGGGACGCAATATTCTTGTAATAGGCGCGGGCGAGGGCAGGCGAACAAGTTCAAATGTCGGCGGCACGCCGTAGTAGGCGCACAACTCGTCACGAGGCAGACCGTCTTTGTACATCCAGGGAACCAGCAACTCGACCCGCGCCCCGGCCTCTCCCAGCGAAGAGGCCGTCCTGACGACGTTGATGGTGTCGGCCGCCTTGTGTGGAAACTGCTCGTCGTTAATCATGCAGATGCGCAGGCTCAAGCGTCACTCCTTCAACCCGACAGAGAACATCCGGGACATGCTGACGGGCGTAAGCCGCATCTCGGTGCAGGCGTCGAGTACCGCCGGCAACGCCCGGACGGTCTCTACGCGGCTTTTAGCATGGGCCGAGTGTCCTCCCACTCCGTCGTGTAGCAGAACGATGGCGCCCGGAAACAGAAATCGCCTGACCCTGCGCACGATGCCGGCGGCGTCCCTGCGCGAGTCCATCGACGAGAAGCTCCAGTGGACGGTGTGCAGGCCGAACTCGGCAAGAATTCGCTCTGGTTTCTGGCGTCCCAGGTATGCAAAGGGAAACCGCAAAAAACGCGGTCTGGCGCCGGTGGCCTTTTCGATCTGCTCGACAGATTCCACCACTTGCCGGCGGAAGAACTCGTCGTTATCGGCCACGGCCCGCTCGTGGGTGAAAAGGTGTAAGCCGGGCTCGTGTCCCCGGGCGACGACTTCGCGGGCCATGTCGGGAAAACGAGCGACGTGCTCACCGATCATGAAAAATGTTGCCGGCGCGCCATGCTTTTCCATGATCTCGAGTATCTCGGGTGTCCAACTCTCGCTCGGCCCGTCGTCGAACGTCAAGGCCACCTGCGCCCCGACTGGCCCGCAGGTATACGCCCCCCCAAGCAGCCGTGAATGGGCCCCAAGGTAGGCACTGCGAACCAGGCACACGGGTTTTTGGAAGAGTTTCAACACGATCGCAGCAAGGCTCGCGGGCATCTTTTCATGCCCACATAAAAAGTGACGGCCCTGCGAATGTCAAGTGAAGAGACGTTCCCTGGATCTCCCACCCTGGCTCCAGGACGCACCCGATCTTGGCCACTGGGCCGCGGCTCCGATGCCTGCCGGGCCTCATGTTCTCCCTCGGCCGCGGATTTGCGCGTCCTGACTGGTTGTGGACGA